>Ga0209551_1000016_pt1 | contig 51489 bp, 49 predicted proteins | sample LauGreSuBDMM15SD_2_FD_187568 | JGI IMG/M metagenome (GOLD analysis project Ga0209551, IMG submission 187568) | Freshwater lake microbial communities from Lake Michigan, USA - Su13.BD.MM15.SD (SPAdes) (version 3) | ecosystem: Environmental > Aquatic > Freshwater > Lake | place: Lake Michigan, USA... | reverse complement strand
AGGCACGTATGGGACGTAACCCATTTACTGGCGAAACAATCAAGATTAAGGCTTCAAAGAAGGCTCGCTTCTTGCCTGCAAAGGGTTTGAAGGATGTCATCTCAGGTGAGCGCAAGCTAGGACCTGCTCCAAAGCCAGAACCAAAGCCAGTCGCAAAGGCGAAGCCTGTTGCTAAGAAGGCTGCGAAGAAGAAGCCAGCAGCTAAGAAGAAGGTTGCTGCGAAGAAGAAGCCAGCAGCTAAGAAGAAGGTTGCTAAGAAGGCTAAGAAGAGATAATTCGCTTAGTTATTAGGTAACGGGGTCGGCTCACGCCGGCCCCGTTTTCTTATGCCTTTGGTTAGTATTACCCACATGGCGGATTACAAGGTTTCATATGCACCGCCAAAGGGAAAGCCACACGGAACAAACTTCGCTTTTAGATTTGGGACAAAAGTCGTTATTCCACTTCTCAATCTTGTGGGCAAGAAAGTATGGCGTGGGGGAGAAAATATCCCCAAGAGCGGCAAGACGATCGTTGCCAGCAACCACCTCTCATACCTAGATGTTTTGTTTCTTACACATTTTTTATACCGAAATGGTCGCGCTCCTCGCTACATAGGTAAAGAAGGAGTTTTTAAAGTTCCAGTCATTGGCAAAATCGTCCTTGCCGCAGGCATGGTTCCAGTTGCCCGTGAAAGCAAGGATGCCTCCAAAGCCTTAGATCACGCGCTGCGCTTATTAGAAATAGGGCACTGTGTGGGTGTTTATCCAGAGGGCACACTCACGCGCGATCCCAATGGATGGCCGATGGTTGCAAAAACAGGGCTGGCACGTCTTGCAATAACTACTCGCACGCCCATCGTTCCAATCGCCCAGTGGGGTTCTCAAATTGTTATGCCCACGTATGAAAAGAAGTTAAAGCTCTTTCCACGAACCCCCATCAAGATTTTAGTTGGGGCGCCATTGGATTTATCGCCTTGGTATGGAAGAGAAAATGATTCAGTTGCACTAACGGAGGCAACAGCGTTTGTGATGAGAGGTATTACAGATTTACTAGAAGAGCTACGTGGTGAAAAACGCCCTGTTGAAATCTTTGATCCACATCATTCAGCTCTGCCTCGAACCGGAAACTTTAAAAAGAAGCGATGAGCAAAGTAACTGTTCTAGGTGCTGGTGCATGGGGCAGCACGATGGCCCAGGTGTTATCAGATGCTGGCAATCACGTCCTGATGTGGGGTCGTAATCAAGAGATAGTCAATGAGATAAACACGACGCATACAAACCGTAAGTATTTGGATGAGAATGTCTTGCCGCTAGGAATCAGCGCCACAACGGATCTAAAGCAGGCTTTTGAGTATTCAAATATCTATGTGTTGGCGGTGCCGGCGCAGGTTTTGCGCGAAAACCTTAAGAGTTGGAAAGCTCTGGTTGATCCAGCAGCAACCTATATCAGCACGCTCAAAGGCATTGAAGTAAGCACTCTTTCTCGCATGACTGAAATCATTCATGAGGAGATGAATACGGAGAACTTTGCACTTATCACTGGGCCCAATCTTTCAACTGAGCTCATTATGCGACAGCCAGCTGGCGCTGTTGCTGCAGCTCCCACAAAGATACTGGCTGAAAAAACGTTGAAGTTGTTTGCAACTCCGTATTACCGCGTTTACACATCAACCGATGTGTTGGGTTGCGAACTTGCTGGTTCTATTAAATCTGTTATTGCATTGGCTGTTGGAATTTCAATTGGTATGGGCTTTGGTGAAAACACTCAAGCCATGCTCATTACTAGAGGATTAAATGAAGTTGCGCGTCTGTGCGCAGCACATGGCGCAGATCCACTTAGTGCTGCCGGCTTAGCTGGCATGGGCGATCTTGTGGCTAGTTGTGGCTCACCGCTGTCTCGCAATCGCACTTTTGGTGAAGTGTTAGGACGCTCAGGATCTATGGCCGTTGCGCGTGAACAGGTGGCAAAGACTGTGGAGGGCGTAGCCTCCTCCAATGCAGTTCTTGAGATTGCTCACCGAGTAGGAGTTGAAGTGCCAGTTATTGAAGCTGTGGCCGATGTTGTTGCCGGCACGATTTCACCTTCTGATGCCCTTGATCGACTAATGGAAATTACAACCCGTGCAGAAAACTTCATTCGATGAGCAAATTAAACGTCGCCGTTATCTGTGGTGGAATTAGTAGCGAGCATGAGATCTCATGTGTTTCTGCTGGGGGAGTTCTTAAGGGATTAGATTCAAGTAAATATAACGCCATCCTCATTGGAATTACTAAGGCTGGGAAATGGGTCTTGTTGCCTAATGATTATCCACTTGAAATAGTTGGTGGCACATTACCAACAGTTTCAGAGGTAGCACCTGCAGTTGTAGCTGATGTCCATGGGTTTTCAGTTGCTGGTAAAGCGCTCAAGATCGATGTTGTCTTTCCTGTCTTGCATGGTCCATATGGTGAAGACGGCACCATTCAAGGTCTACTTGAAATTGCGAACCTTCCCTACGTTGGTAGCGGAGTTTTAGCATCAGCTGTCGCAATGGATAAATCATTTGCCAAGCCAATTTTTGCGGCAGCGGGCATGAAGGTAGCTGATGGAATTGTTGTGACGAGTAGAGATAAGCAAGTTGCAATTGATGATGTGGCATTTCCGGTCTTTGTTAAACCAGCTCGCGGTGGTTCAAGTCGCGGTACACATAAGGTGAAATCAGTAGAAGCTCTCAATGCTGCGCTCAAGGATGCATTTTTATATGACAATAAAGTGATGATTGAACAAGCTGTGGTGGGTCGAGAAATCGAGTGCGCAGTACTTGAATCTCATGGCATGGCAAAAGCCTCAGTAGTGGGCGAGATTGTTATTGATAGTAAGTTCGAGTTTTATGATTTTGAAGCCAAGTACTTAGATGGTGCTACAACTGTAAAGATTCCAGCTGATATTCCAGCAGATGCAGCTGAAGAAATCCGTGAAAAAGCAGTACAGGCATTTAAGGCGATCGGTTGTAGTGGATTAGCCAGATGTGATTTCTTCTATACCGATAAGGGCGAAATCATTATGAATGAAATCAACACAATGCCAGGCTTTACTGGAACTTCCATGTATCCAAAGCTGTGGGCTGCCACGGGGGTTGATTACACCAGCGTTATTACCGCTTTGATTGAGACGGCTTTGCTTCGAACTAACGGAGTTTTAGGAAACTAGTTTCAATAGCTTTGCTGCAGGGTTATGTGCAGGATCTGAATCTAAAACTAAAAATGCAGCCCTTTTACCTACCTCGAGTGCGCCAAACTCTTTTTCACGAAAGAGTTGATAAGCCACGTTTTTGGTATAAAAAGTTAACGATTCATCCATAGTTAGCCCTTGCTCAATAACCCACGGTTCGGTTATGCCATCAGCTGCATTCGTGCGGGTAACTGGAACGGAAATTGCCTGCATAGGAATATGACTTGTTACCGGCCAATCACTTCCAAAGGCAATCATGGCTCCTGCCTTTACCATGGAGCGCAAGCGGTACTGCTGGTTGTTTCGCTCATTGCCAATGCGCGGTGCAATAAGTTCCTTATTCATTGGATCTAAATAACACCAGAGTGGCTGGATATTTGCAATCACGCCCAATTGAGCAAAGCGAGATAAATCTTCATCGCGCACTAGCTGGGCATGCACGATAACTGGGCGACGATCCCATGGGGGGTTAATCCTTTGCATCGCCTCAATTGCATCTAAAGCCTGCTTAACGGCAGCGTCCCCAATGGCATGTAGGTGGACTTGGTATTGCAAAGCATCATATGCAACGAGTGCATTGAGCAGTTCGTCATCGCTCCAGATGGCTATTCCACATGAGGATGGATCATCTAAATAAGGCTGTGTTAAATGGGCAGTACCTGCTGAAAGCGCACCATCGAGTAAAAATTTGATGCTATTGGCTTGTAGTTGCGATGGGTTATCAAGTTCAAGACACTGCTCGCGAATCTCATTGAAATCATCTATGTCACCAGACCATGTTGTTGGTGTTGCCAGAAGTGAGAGATTAAAAGCGATTGTTAACTGGTTAGTTTTAGCTGCAACGATATAGGCACGTGCCATGTCTTTTTCACACCAAGAATCGATAGCCGCAATTACGCCAACTTTTCGATATTCGGCGCAGGCATATGTGATTGCGGCAATATCACTCTCGATGGTGTTTGCTGGAGCGTGATTTAAAACTAGGCCCATGGCAGATGGCTCACGCAAGGTTCCTTTGGCTGAGCCATCGCTATTTCGAGCAATAGTGCCGCCTTGGGGATCTTTCGTTGCACTTGTTATTCCTGCTAACTCAAGGGCCTTGCTGTTCACCCAAATAGTGTGGTGATCCACAGCGTGCAACACAACGGGGCGATCGCTAACAACTTCATCTAGCCACTTTGCATCGAAGTCTCCACCTTCAATAATTGCGGCTTCATATGCACCGCCGATAATCCAGGCTGTTGCAGGATTTGCATTAGCAAAAGCTTTCACTTGGGCTTTGATTTCTTCAATGCTGTTAATGCCATTAATTTTTGGTCCAGCAGCTTCGCGACCTGCAAATATCGGATGAGCATGTCCATCTAGGAAAGCAGGGATAACGAAGGCGCCGTTGAGATCAATTGTTGATCCTGCGGTGAACTCTTTTGTTTGTTCACCGGTAGCAATGATTATCGAATCTTTAACAAGTAAGTCATGAAAGATTTCTTGACCAGCAGACCAAAAGCGCGCGTTTGTATAGAGCGTGCTCATTTGTGAATTAATTTATTAGTAAGTAACTGGGCAGGTCAGTGTGCGAGTAATACCTGCAACACCTTGAACCTTGGACAAAATTACTCGACCGAAATCTTCCATGCTGGGTGCCTCTGCACGCATGATGACATCGTAAGGACCAGTGACACCCTCGGCCAGACTTACACCAGCGATAGCTGAAACAGCCTTTGCTACGGATGACGCTTTGCCGACCTCGGTTTGAATCAAAATGTAGGCCTGTACTGTCATAAGAGTTTCCTTTCGTTGGTGGGTAAAGGCTACTTCAGAGATATAGCAACTGGCTAGTCGATTACTCTTCTCACTATGACCTTGAATGAAGCCCAGATAATCGGCGTGCTTGCCGAGATCTTTGGCACCAACCACAGAGGCGTTCAGGTTGGAATCGGAGATGACGCTGCAGTTGTTGCTACAGGTAAACACACGGTCATCACAACCGATATGGCAGTTGAAGGAACGCACTTTAATTGCCATTGGTCAGGCGCTTTTGAGATTGGTCGAAAAATAAGCGCGGCTAACCTGGCAGATATCTATGCCATGGGTGCCACACCTACGTATCTAGTAGTAGCCGTTACTTTAACTGGCGAAGAGTCCATGGAGTGGATTTCTGAACTTGCACAGGGAATCAAACATGAAGCCAGTAGTTGTGGGGCAGTCGTGGTGGGCGGAGATTTAGCGCGCGGTCCCATAAAAGTAATTTCAATGAGTGCTCTGGGTGAAGTAGAAAGCGCTGTTACTCGATCTGGGGCACAAGTGGGAGATTCAATTTATTTGTCATCACTTCCCGGCTGGTCAGCTGCTGGCCTGGTATCTATTGAAAAAACAGAGCTCAGTGATTTAGAAAGCTATGCCGTAGAAGAGTTTTGTGCACCCACACTCGATTATTCAATGGCAGTTGCTTTTGCAAATAAAGGTGCCCATGCCATGTGTGACATCAGTGATGCCCTTGTTATTCAGGCTGAGCAGTTAGCTCAGGCTTCTAGCGTGCAGTTAGTTTTTGATTCACAATCCTTCAAGGCAAGTGAAGAGTTTGCGCAGTTATCTGAGTTGGCAGAAGCTACGGGTGCCGATGTGTGGCAGTGGATATTTGCAGGGGGAGAAGACCATGTTTTCTTAGCCACAGGAAGAGATCTACCGGGCTTATGCGTGGGTCTTGTTAAAGAGGGCAGTGGAGTAATTGGCTTAGAAATGAAAAAAGCGCCAGATACCTGGCGCCATTTCAGTTGAGCAATTTTAGTTAGCGTGTAACTTTTCCAGCTTTAAGGCATGAAGTACAGACGTTCTGACGCTTTGTGTTTCCGTTAACCAAGGTACGAATGCGCTGAATATTTGGATTCCAGCGACGACGTGTCTTTACCTGAGAGTGTGAAACGTTATTGCCAAAGCTGGGCCCTTTGCCACAGATATCGCATGTTGATGCCACAGCGGTACTCCTCTTATTTGTGAACCTAAGTAGTCCTTAACGGACAGGGCGAAAGGGTATCGCGAACGTAGGGGCTGACGCCAATCAAGGGGAAATCAAGCTTTATTGCCAGCCTCTGAGCCTGAATTGCTCCACGGCTTGCACCGCGCAGTAGGAGAGAATGCCACCATGGCAGATCTTGAAAGCAAACTCTCCTCAGTTATAGGAGATCGGACTGCCAAAGTTCTCACCGATACTTTTGATATAAAAACAGTTGGCGATTTGATGCGCCACTACCCACGTAGGTATTTAGTGCGAGGCGAACTCTCAGATATTTCAGAGTTAGTTGAGGGTGATGAAGTAACTATTTTGGCTGAAGTGCTCAGTTCAACAAACAGACCGCTGCGCGGGCGCAAGGGGAGTATTTTCGAAGTAGTCGTTACCGATGGCACGGACAAACTCTCACTCACCTTCTTTAATCAAGCATGGCGGGAGAAAGAGCTAAAGGCTGGTCGCCAAGGTTTATTCGCCGGCAAAGTAGGCGTATTTAATGGCAAGAAGCAGTTAGCCCATCCTGATTACGAAATGATTCCAGATGGCAATGATGTCGATGCAGCAGCAAGTTCTTTTGCAGGAAAGTATCTGCCGGTTTATCCGGCCAGTGCCAAGATGCCTTCCTGGAAGATCTCTAAATGCGTAGAGATGGCAATTGATTCACTCGATGAAGTTGAAGATTTTCTACCTGAACACATACGAAGCAGCTTTGGTTATCCCACATTGCATCAAGGTTTAGTTCAGCTGCATCGCCCAGCAGATTTAGATTCGGCTGAAAGTGCCCGTGAGCGTTTAACTTTTGACGAAGCTTTTCTCTTGCAATCACTTCTTGTCTTGCGCCGCAATGAATTAAGAAAACTCAACACCACTTCCCGTAAAGTGAAAAGAGGGGGAATCCTTGATTCCTTTGATGCTTCCTTGCCATTTCAATTAACTGGAGGACAAAAGGCGGTATGTGCTGAGATTGAGGCAGATTTAGCCCAAGCCCATCCCATGCATCGTTTGCTGCAAGGTGAAGTGGGTTCAGGTAAAACAATTGTTGCCTTGCGTGCAATGTTGGCAGTTGTTGATAGCGGGGGACAAGCAGCTCTACTTGCACCAACTGAAGTACTTGCTGCGCAACACCTTCGCACAATTGAAAAACTTCTTGGGCCTTTAGCCCAAGGTGGAACGTTGGGATCACAAGAAGGTGCAACACAGGTAACTTTGATTACTGGTTCTCAAAACGCTGCAGCGCGCAAAGTAGCCCTTGCCTTAGCCGCATCCGGAGATGCAGGAATTGTTATTGGTACGCATGCATTGCTCGGTGAAAAGGTTGAGTTCAAGGATTTAGGTTTAATCGTTGTCGATGAGCAGCACCGCTTTGGAGTAGAACAGCGTGATGCGCTAAAAGAAAAAGCCCAGAAACCTCCACATTTACTAGTCATGACTGCAACTCCCATTCCTCGCACTGTTGCCATGACTGTCTTTGGTGATTTAGATGTTTCGACTTTGCGCGAACTTCCACTTGGTCGCCAACCCATCACAACACATGTGATTCCTGTGATGGAGAAGCCGACGTATTTAGAACGTGCATGGGCACGTATCCGTGAAGAAGTAGGACAGGGACATCAGGCATACGTTGTGGCACCACGTATTGCAGCCGGCAGTGATGAAAATGCAGATATTGATTTTCTCTTTGGTACTGAATCAAGTGATATTGCCTCTGTTGAAGAGCTTGCACCGCGCTTGCATGGGGCAGATTTAGCGGGATTGCGCGTTGCAATGCTGCATGGGCGCCTTGGCACTGAAGAAAAAGAAAGCACTATGAAAGCCTTTGCTGGCGGAGAGATAGATGTTTTGGTCTCAACAACAGTTATTGAGGTCGGTGTGGATGTTGCAAACGCAACGATTATGGTGATTATGGATGCCGATCGCTTTGGTGTTTCACAACTGCACCAACTACGTGGTCGTGTCGGTAGAGGAACTTCACCAGGACTGTGTTTATTGGTAACTAGTGCCATTGCGCAAACACCAGCTCGAGAGCGTCTAGAAGCTGTTGCAGGAACTGTTGATGGATTTGAACTCTCTCGAATCGATCTTGAACAGCGCCGAGAGGGCGATGTTTTGGGCGCATCTCAATCTGGAACTCAGTCGCATCTGCGCTTGCTACGGGTATTGCGCGATGAAGAGTTAATCGAGAAAGCAAGAACGGCTGCGCAGGATTTGATTGCGACATCTCTTGATTTAGCAAGTTATCCTGGGCTTAAGAAAGAGCTCAATGCTATGGCTCACAATATGGCCGTGGATTATTTGGATAAGGGTTAATCAGTTGAGAATCATTGCAGGGGTAGCTAAAGGTCGCACATTGGGCACAGTTGCCGGTGCTACACGTCCAACTTCAGATCGTGCACGTGAAGGTTTGTTTTCCTCCCTTCTTTCAGAGTTCGGTGATTTTCTGGGCCTGCATGTTCTAGATCTATTTGGTGGATCTGGCGCGATTGCACTTGAAGCCCTCTCACGCGGTGCGACTCTGGTTCATGTCGTTGAAAAAGATGCTGAAGCACAAAAGACCATTGAGAATAACTACGAACTGGTCAATAAGAATAAGCCGGCTGGAAAGTTTCATCTCTACGCTATGTCGGCTCAAAGATTTGTTACTGATCCACCTAAAGAGAAATATCACATTGTTTATGTTGATCCTCCCTATGATTTTTCAGATGCAGAGGTTGAAGAGATTTTAAGTAAGTTACATACAGGCTCCTTCCTAAAAGATGATGCGGTAATTGCAGTTGAGCGCACCGTAAAGCGTTCTAATTTTTCATGGCCAGCAGGCTTTAGCGCAGTGCGCGAACGCAACTACGGGCAGGCCACGATTTTCTATGGCAATTACACGCCTGAGAATGGATAACTGACCCATCTCTTGCTAGCGTTTAGGCCATGAGACGCGCGGTTTGTCCTGGATCCTTTGATCCAATCACATTAGGTCATCTCGACATCATTTCTCGCGCCAGTGCCCACTTTGATCATGTGGTGATTGCAGTTCTTGAAAATCGAACAAAATCATCGCTTTTTACAGTTGATGAGCGCATTGAGATGATCCGCGAAACTACAGCCCACTTATCTAACGTGAGCGTTGATTCATGGTCTGGATTGCTCGTCGAATACTGCAAGAGCAACTCTATTCAGGCAATTGTTAAAGGTCTGCGCGCAGTTACAGATTTTGATTACGAGCTTCAAATGGCACAAGTTAATTTGCAGGGCTCGGGGGTTGAAACCATGTTTATGGCAACCTCACCAGTGCATTCATTCTTATCTTCTTCATTAGTTAAAGAGCTCGCCCACTACGGGGGAGATGTTTCTACGATGGTGCCAGCATCGATTAATGCAGCGCTCAAACTTCGAGTAGGCGGGAAGTAAAATGGATTCAGTTGAAAAGTTGACATCTGCAATCACGATGGTGGAAGAAGCACGTGGCGTTCCACTTTCTGCCAGTTGTGTTGTTCACCGTGGTGAGATGCTTGAACTGCTCGATGAGGCACGTGAGGCACTTCCTAACGATCTTGAATCTGCTCAAAAACTTATCGCTGCGCGCGATGCCATCATTGAAGAAGGACGAGTCAGCGCTGAGCAGATGATTGCTATGGCACGAGAAGATGTGGCCAGAATGGTTGAGCAGACTTCTATCGTTCAAATGGCACGTGATGAAGCTCGTAAAATTTTAGATGAAGCCCGCACATTGGGTGATCAAGAAAAGCAAGAAGTTGAGGAATACATTGATGGTCGCCTGGCTACCTTGGAAGTAATTTTGAATAAGACGCAAGATGCAGTTGCCCGTGGGCGTGAGCGCTTAGCCGGTGCAAATGATAAAGATGTTCTGTCCCAACTCTCAGATGCGGACTAACTCCTATGGCACGCTTACCGGAGCCTTTTAAGTTAAATACATTTGAACTTGCACGCCGTGCCGGGGAGATGAAGGAGTACGAGCTCGATATAGAGCTCCTTGAAAAAGTGGGAGTAGAACTCATCTCAGTGCCCGCTGGGGAAGTAATTGAAGTAGATGCCCGCCTAGAATCAGTAACTGAAGGCATACTGCTCACCGCAGAAATCTTTGCCGTTGCTAAAGGTGAATGCACCCGATGCCTTGACCCAGTAGAAGTAGAGATCGAGCGCAAAATTCAAGAGCTGTATTACTACGCCCAAAAGTTAGAGCGGCCTAAGAAGAAGAAAAAAGTAGATGATGAGGATGATTTAGGTGAAGATGATGAGTTGATGATGGAAGGTGACATCATGGATTTAGAGCCACCTATCCGCGATGCCATCGTTCTTGATCTTCCGATTAATCCACTGTGCAGTGATCAGTGCCTAGGGCTGTGCCCCGAATGCGGTGGCAAGTGGGCCGAACTACCTGCTGATCACGCTCATGAGGTTATAGATGCCCGTTGGGCCGGCTTGAATGGGCTAGATCTGCAGTAATGGCCGATTTCAAGAATTAGGCTTTTTGGGGGATACTTACCCCTTGCAGCCACCGCTGCTTTTCGGCAAAAAAGATAAGAAGAGGTTCGAACCGTGCCAGTACCAAAGCGAAAAATGTCGCGTTCAAAGACGCGCTCACGCCGTAGCCAGTGGAAAACAACTGCTGCCTCTTTAGCAACATGCGGACAATGCCAATCTCCAAAGCTTCAACACACAGCATGTCCAACATGCGGTACTTATAACCGCCGCCAAGTTCTAGAGGTTTGATCGTTAGTTCTATGCTCAATGAAGCGCTGGGGGTTGAAATTGAACCCTCACTTCTCGAGTTAGCTTTTACTCATCGCTCATTTGCATACGAATCTGCGAGTAAAGAGACTAATGAGCGTCTTGAATTTCTTGGAGATTCCGTTCTCGGTTTAATTGTTACCGAGGAGCTTTACAAGCGGTATCCAGATTTAGATGAATCACGTTTATCACCGCTGCGTTCAGGTGTTGTAAATATGCGTGCGCTCGCAGATATCGCGCGCACATTAGAACTTGGTCAATACATTCGCCTGGGTAAAGGTGAAGAAGTTACAAACGGGCGCGATAAAAACTCATTACTTGCCGATGCTCTAGAAGCCTTAATTGGAGCTATTTATCTTCAATGTGGCTTTGAGAAATGTACTGAAATAGTGAGCAGATTGATTGCAACAACTATGGATTCAGCCGTTGCACGCGGTGCTGGTTTAGATGGCAAGACAGCCCTGCAAGAGTTAGCAGCCAGCCTTGGAAAAGGTGCACCTGAGTATGTTGTGACAGAACAAGGTCCAGATCACGATAAAGATTTCACGGCTACGGCAATGGTTGCTGGAAACGCCGTGGCGGTGGGAACCGGAAAAAGCAAGCGAGAGGCTGAGCAAGTAGCTGCCCGCATTGCATATGAAACTCTAAAAACTGAGCTGCCCGAGCAGTAATATCGCCGAAAATAAGCACGCGGCGCGATAGGTTTACTGCGTGTATCTCAAGAGCATGACCCTCAAGGGCTTTAAGTCCTTTGCCTCTAGCACCACCTTGCGTCTTGAGCCAGGTATTACATGCGTTGTTGGTCCTAACGGTTCAGGTAAAAGTAACGTTGTAGATGCCCTCACCTGGGTGATGGGTGAGCAGGGAGCTAAATCCCTTCGTGGCGGCAAGATGGAAGATGTTATTTTCGCTGGAACAAGCGGCCGTGCACCACTTGGTCGCGCAGAAGTCTCACTCACAATCGATAACACTGATGGCGCACTGCCTATCGACTACACCGAAGTAACTATTTCTCGCATTCTTTTCCGCAACGGTCAATCTGAATACCAAATCAATGGTGAAGCATCTCGTTTGCTTGATATTCAAGAACTACTGAGCGACTCAGGTATTGGCCGCGAAATGCACGTCATCGTTGGTCAGGGCCAACTAGATGCAATTTTGATGGCAACTCCAGAGGAACGTCGTGGATTTATTGAAGAAGCTGCTGGTGTGCTTAAGCATCGCAAGCGTAAAGAAAAAGCGTTGCGCAAACTTGATTCCATGCAAGCCAATATGGCACGTGTTCAGGATTTAACTGTTGAACTGCGCCGCCAACTTCGCCCACTCGGTAAGCAAGCAGAAGTTGCAAAGAAGGCAGCTACGATTCAGGCCGATCTACGAGATGCCAAACTACGTTTGTTTGCCGATGATTTTATTTCAATGTCTCGCACCTTAGATGCTGAGGTTGCAGATGAAACTGCTTTGCGCCAAAAGCGTGCAGAAGTTGATAGAGAGTTAGAAACTATTCGCTCGCGCGAAGAAGCACTCGATGCACAATCAGCGGTTGAAACGCCGTTACTTGTTCAAGCACAGGAGACTTACTACCAATTAAATTCTCTGCGTGAAAAATTTCGTGGAACACAAAGTCTTGCCCAAGAGCGCTCACGCTTTCTCAATGAAGAGGCTGAAGAAGCCCGCTCAGCTGGAAGAGATCCGGAAAGCTTAGAAAAAGAAGCGTTAGTTCTGCGCCAAGAAGAAAATGCTTTACGAAATAACATCAATGAGGCGCGCACGGCATTAACCGTGGCGACTAGCGCGTTAGCAAATGCTGAACAAGCCTTAAAAATGGATGAAGATAAAATCGCTGCCGCAATGCGTGCTATTGCAGATGCCCGCGAAGGAACTGCGCGCCAAGAAGGCCATATCAAATCCCTTCAGGCACGCCTCGAAGCTATTGCTGAAGAGATTGCGCGTCTGACTAAAGCCCGTGATGATGCTCAACGCCGTGTGGATAGCGCATCACGTGAATACGCCTCCTTTGAACTTGAAATTGCTAGCGCTGACTCTGGTGAACTAGGTCTTGATTCTGCTTTTGAAACCGCCAAGAACTCACTCGATTCCTCCAAGACAAAGCTAGGTGTGTTGGTTGATTCTGAGCGTGCAGCTGACCGTGAGCGAAATGCGATTGAATCTAAGTTAGAGGCGATGAAGTTGACCTCACAAAACCGTGATGGTGCATCAGCTCTTATGCGCGATTCACGCGGCGTTCACATCTTGGGCTCAATTGCCTCACTCATTGAAATTGATAATGGCTGGGAATCAGCAGCTGCTGCTGCCCTTGGAAGTTTGGCCGATGCAATTGTTGTTCAGGATTTGTCCTCAGCTGTAACAGCGTTGACCACACTCCGTGATCAAAACTTAGGCCAGGCCGATGTCTTGGTATATGAGGCTGGTAATAGTGGAAACTCAAATATTCCTGCTGGATTAAATCCTCTTTCTTCTCATATTCGCTCACATTCCATTGGTGAGCTGATTTCATCGCTACTTGCCTCAACGGTTGTTGCAGAAAATGCTAGGGATGCTGAAGCAATCCTTCGCTCCCACCCATCAGTAACAGTCGTTACACGTGATGGTGATGTGATTACTAAGGTTCGCGCACGTGGTGGTTCTAAATCATCATCTTCACTCATTGAGATCAAAGCCTTAATTGAAAGCCTTGAAACTAAGCTCACTGAAATTACTCATACCTACGATCGCCTAAAGTTTGAAATTGCAACTGCAACTACTGAGGTTGCTGACCGTCAGAGCTCTTTCGATATCGCACTCTCAAAGCTCAATGAATCAGATGCACGCATCGCCTCTATCACTGAACAGCTTGCTGTTTCTGGTCAGAATATGAAGTCGGCGCTAGCTGAAGTAGAGCGTCTGAATACTTCAATTCAAGAAGCAAGTTCGGCTAAAAGCCGTGATGAGGGCGAACTAGTAATTGCACAGAACCAACTACACCAGCAGGGGGTAGTTGCAGAGCCTGATCACACCTTTACTGAAAATCTACGCAACGCTGTTTCACTTGCTCGCACAACTGAAGTTGAAGCACGCTTAGCCGTTAGAACAATTGAAGAGCGCGTTGATTCAGTAGCAGCTCGCGCTAAGGCTCTTGAAGATTCAGCGCGTAATGAACGCGAAGCCTCAGAGCGTGCCATTGTGCGCCGCGGGGCTCGAGCACGCGCAGCGGTAATTTCTCAAGCTATTGCCGAATCTGCCTATGAAGCTCTTATTCATATCGAGCGCTCTATAGCTAAAGCGGCAACTGCGCGCGCACGCCTTGAAGAGTCACGAACTGCTAGAGATGGTGAAACTCTCACAGTGCGTGCACGTGGACGTGAATTAACTGCCGAACTTGAGCAATTGACTTCTAGTGTTCACAAAGATGAAATTGCCCGTGCTGAACAGCGCATGCGCATTGAAACTCTTGAAAACAAGACAATGGAAGAGTTTGGAATCGACACACAGGTTCTAGTTGCTGAATACGGGCCTGACAAAGATGTTCCAACGTTTTTTGAAAATGAAGCTGGAGAAATCGTCACAACCGAACTCATCCCATATCGCCGTGACCAACAGGAAAAGCGTTTAGCCTCTGCTGAGCGCTCACTGACATTGCTGGGCAAGATTAATCCGCTGGCCCTGGAAGAGTTCTCATCCCTTGAAGAGAGATTAAAGTTCTTAGCTGAGCAGCTAGAGGATTTGAAGAATACAAAGAAAGACTTACTGGACATCATAAAAGAAGTTGATGATCGCGTGCAGTCAATCTTTATGGAAGCCTTTGAAGAAACCGCAAAGCATTTTGAAGATATCTTCGCTCGACTATTTCCTGGTGGAGATGGCCGTCTCATTTTGACTGATCCTGATAATCCACTCATAAGTGGTGTTGATGTTGAAGCTCGTCCACCTGGAAAGCGTATTAAACGTCTGTCTCTGCTCTCAGGTGGAGAAAAGTCTTTGACCGCAGTTGCCATGCTGATTGCAATCTTTAAAGCGCGCCCTAGTCCGTTCTATGTGCTCGATGAAGTTGAAGCGGCCCTTGACGATACAAACCTTGGCCGATTACTAGTAATTTTTGAGGAGCTTCGCGCAACTTCTCAGCTGATTATCATTACGCACCAAAAGCGCACAATGGAGATTGCCGATGCACTTTATGGCGTGACTATGCGCGGTGATGGAGTAACTGAAGTTATTTCTCAGCGTTTGCGCGAATCTGACGCAAGTTAAGTAAAGCTTTCTTATGGGTTTATTTAGCAAATTTATTGCCAAAATTAAGGGAACAAATGGGTTTGCACCTGCCGACTGGAAAGAATTAGAAGAAGAACTTCTTCTCTCTGACTTAGGCCCATCACTAACTAAAGAGTTTTTAGAGCAGGCCCGTAAAGTTAAGAGTGAGAACGCTCAAGAAGCGCTCTCTCAGATTTTATCTACTCATCTCTCTAACAAAGATCGTGGGGCTCTACTGGGGCAAGAAACGACAGTCATTATGGTTGTGGGCGTTAATGGGACAGGTAAGACAACGAGCGTTGCAAAGTTGGCAGCACAGCTAAAAACTGGCGGAAAGAAAGTTGTGATGGCTGCTGGAGATACTTTTCGAGCTGCAGCAGTTGAGCAGTTGCAAACCTGGGGGACAAGAATTGGTGTGGAGGTAGTTTCAGGTAAAGCAAATGGTGATCCTGCCTCAGTTGCATTTGATGCAGCTAAAAAAGCTCAAGAGAGCAAAGCTGATTTTCTGATCATCGATACAGCGGGGCGATTACACAATAAAAATGATTTGATGGCCGAGCTTGAAAAAGTGAAGCGAGTTGTCGAAAAAGTCTTTCCAATTAATGAAGTGCTATTAGTTATTGATGCAACTACTGGGCAAAATGGTTTGCAACAAGCAAAGATATTTACCGAGGCAGTTAATGTCACTGGAATTATCTTGACCAAGATTGATGGAAGTGCTCGGGGCGGGGTTGCACTTGCGATCGAGAAAGAACTTGATATCCCAATCAAGTGGATCGGCACGGGGGAGTCTGAGTCTGATTTTGCCCACTTCGATGCCGAGAGCTACATCCAAGGCCTGCTTTCGTAACGTAGATGTAACACAGGGGCTAAATTGTCACGCCGCCGCAATAGTTCACATCATCGCTCGTAACCGAGGCTAGAGAAGGTATGGCCATCTCAAAGGCGAGAAACCTCTCTTACCAATCTCGAAGGCAGAAGAAAATATGACAGATATCGCGTTGAACTCAGGTGATACCGCCTGGATGTTAGCTAGCACCGCTCTAGTTTTACTTATGACACCTGGACTTGCCTTTTTCTATGGTGGAATGGTTCGCACTAAGAGCGTTTTAAATATGATGATGATGTCGTTTATAACTATCGGCATAGTAAGCATTCTCTGGGTTATCTATGGTTTTGAATTAGCTTTTGGTTACAAAGCAGATTCACCGTGGTATGGAAATCTTTCATTCTCCGGCCTAGGTGGAATGGTTAGTGATTTAACTAATAATGGTGGTATTTATCCCATTCCAGTTTTAGTCTTTGCGGCATTTCAATTGATGTTTGCAATCATCACTCCTGCTCTCATCTCTGGCGCAATCGCAGATCGCACTAAGTTCACTGCGTGGGCAGTATTTGTTGCGGTTTGGTCAACAGTTGTTTACTTCCCAGTTGCACACTGGGTCTTCGCTTTTGGAAACAAAGTTGGTGACACGGTTACAGGTGCTGGCTTCCTTGCAAGTAAAGGTCTTGAAGACTTTGCGGGTGGGACTGCAGTTCACGTCAATGCAGGTGCCGCAGGTTTAGCGCTAGCAATTATTCTTGGTAAGCGTGTGGGTTGGCGCAAAGAGTCAATGCGGCCACACTCATTGCCGCTAGTTCTACTTGGTTCAGGTTTACTGTGGTTTGGTTGGTTTGGTTTCAACGCCGGTTCAGCACTTGCAGCCAATGGAATTGCAGGTCTTGCAATCCTAAACACTCAAGTTGCAACGGCTGGAGCACTTGTTGGTTGGCTGTTAGTTGAAAAGATTCGCAATGGACATGCAACCTCCCTTGGCGCAGCCTCTGGAGCAGTTGCTGGACTTGTTGCAATTACTCCTGCATGTGCTTTCGTTGCACCATGGGCGGCAGTAGTCATCGGATTATTTGCTGGTATTTTCTGCGCACTCGCCGTGGGATTGAAGTACAAGTTCGGATTTGATGATTCACTCGATGTCGTTGGAGTTCACCTCATTGGTGGAATCTGGGGATCTTTGGCAGTCGGATTATTTGGCACCAGTGTTGTAAATAGCGTTGGAGTGGATGGTCTGTTCTATGGTGGCGGTACTGAGTTACTTGCCAAACAAGGGCTAGGTGTTGGGCTGGTTGCGCTTTACTCATTCCTAGTTACATTGGTCCTAGGATTCATCATCGAAAAGACAATCGGGTTCCGTGTCTCGAAAGATAATGAAGTAGAAGGTGTCGACTTGTCTGAACATGCCGAGACTGCTTATGAAATGTCTAGTTCTTCACGAGGAGGTTCTTTCTAATGAAGTTAATTACAGCGATTTTGAAGCCATCTAAGTTAGAAGATGTGAAAAATGCTCTGCAGGAACATGGTGTCGCCGGAATGACGGTCTCAGAAGCTAGTGGCTTTGGTCGTCAAAAAGGACATACCGAGGTTTATAGAGGAGCTGAATACACAGTCGACCTCATTCCAAAGGTTCGACTTGAAGTGTTGTCAGATGATGCAGAAGCAGCGGCAGTTGTCGATGTCATCGTTAAGGCAGCATCCACAGGAACTATTGGTGATGGAAAGATTTGGACTACGCCAGTTGATCAAGTAGTTCGCGTGCGCACTGGAGAACGTGGGTCAGAGGCAATCTAAGTTACAAAATGGTGTGATTTAAAGTAAAGGCGGGCCAGCAAAAGTTGGCTCGCCTTTATTGCAACTGCTCAAGTACGCTTAGCGCCTTATGTTTGAGTCATTAGCCTCCCGATTTAGTAGCGCATTCTCAATGTTGCGCTCACGCGGCAAAATTAGCAGCGCAGATATTGATGCGACCTGTTTGGAGATTCGCCAAGCCTTACTTGAATCTGATGTTGCGCTATCTGTGGTGGAGAGCTTTATCGAACAAATCCGAGAAAAGTCTTTGGCTGCTCTTCCAACTTTGCAATCTGGCACAAATCAAGGCCAAGCAATCTTTGAGATCGTTAATGCTTCTCTTATTGAAATTCTTGGGGGAGAAGCGCGCAGAGTTCGTTTTGCGAAGAACCCTCCGACAGTGATTATGTTGGCGGGTTTGCAGGGTGCAGGTAAGACAACTTTGGCCGGAAAGCTTGCAAAGTTCTATGCCGAACAGGGAAACACGCCTCTTCTTGTTGCTTCAGACCTACAGCGCCCTAACGCTGTTACTCAACTACAAGTAGTAGGTGAAAGTATTGGTATCCCAGTATTTGCACCAGAGCCAGGTAATGGTGTTGGGGATCCAGTTAAAGTAGCCAAGAGTGGAATTGAATTCGCTAAATCTAAGCAGTACAACATGGTCATTGTTGATACTGCAGGTCGCTTAGGTATTGATGAAGAGCTAATGAAGCAGGCAGCATCTATCAGAGATGCCGTTAACCCAGATGAAATTCTCTTTGTCGTCGATGCAATGATTGGTCAAGACGCAGTGAGAACCTCACAGGCATTTCTCGATGGTGTGGGCTTTGATGGTGTAGTTCTAACCAAGTTAGATGGCGATGCACGTGGTGGTGCTGCACTCTCAATCGCATCAATTACCAAGCGACCAATCATGTTTGCATCAACGGGCGAGAAGCTCAGTGATTTTGATATTTTCTATCCCGATCGTATGGCCTCTCGAATACTTGGTATGGGCGATGTCGCAACACTTGCCGAGCAAGCCAAGAAGGCATTTGATGGCGATACTTCTGCGAAGCTGGAGGCTAAGTTTGCAAGTGGTGAAGATTTCACATTGGAAGATTTCTTAGAACAACTACAAGCCATGTCCAAGATGGGCTCTATGTCTAAGTTACTGGGAATGTTGCCAGGTGCTGGACAGATGAAGAAACAGATTGAAAACTTTGATGAAGGCGAGATTGTTCGTACTAAAGCAATTGTTCAGTCCATGACTCCCCTTGAAAGGCGAGATCCAAAAGTTCTCAACGGCTCTCGACGTGCACGAATTGCCTTAGGCTCTGGACGCAAAACCTCTGATGTGAATAACTTGGTTGATCGTTTTTCAGCAGCCCAAAAGATGATGAAGCAGGTTCGAAACGGTGGCATGCCAGCGGGCATGGCCGGTATGGGTCTTCCTGCGATGCCCAAGGCCACCATTAAGAGCGCTCCGCCCAAGAAGAAGTCCAAATCCGGTAATCCAGCCAAACGAGCCCTAGAAGATGGGCAGTAAAGCTCGATTTCACCTTTGATGCCCTGAGATGGCAGAATTGGGCACCTGTTGATGGGGCCCTCTACCCCCGTTCAACATCCACGACCGATAGTTGTATGTAATTGATTGCGCACCCCGCTGCGATTGATTTTTATGACACACATAAACAGGAGCACAACCTCACTTGGCTACAAAAATTCGTTTAATGCGCATGGGTAAAATCCGCACACCATTTTTCCGTGTAGTCGTCACAGACTCACGCAAAGCACGTAACGGTCTTTCAATTGAAGAAATTGGTCGTTATGTACCAGGACAAGAACCATCACTTATTGAGATCAACTCACAGCGTGCTCAGTACTGGCTTGGTGTTGGTGCACAACCATCAGAGGCTGTAGAGGCTCTTCTGAAGGTCACTGGAGATTGGCAAAAATTCAAGGGTCTTCCTGGAACTGAAGGAACTCTTCGTGTTGCAGCACCTAAGGTCGGCAAGCATGTTGCTTATGAAGCAGCTATGAAGCAGGCAATGGATGAGCCAAAAGAAGGCGCAACTACTCTTAAGAAGAAAGCACAAGAGAAGTTAGCTGCAAAGGCAAACCCAGTTATTGAAGAAGCTGTAGTTGAAGCACCAGTTGCGCAAGCTGCGGTTGAAGAAATTGTTGAAGCTCCAGTAGAAGCACTAGTTGAAACTCCAGCAGAAGCTGTTGTTGAAACACCAGCTGAAGATGCGGCTGCAGAATAACAATGATGGATGAAGCCCTAGAGCATTTAGTAAAGGGAATCGTTGATAATCCCGATGATGTAGTTGTTGCTGAAAAGAATCATCGTCGTGGAACAACTCTTGAGGTTCGCGTGAACCCAGAAGATATCGGCAAAGTTATTGGTCGTAATGGTCGTACTGCAAAGGCGCTTCGCACGGTCGTGAGTGCAATTGCAGGACGTACTGTTCGCGTCGATCTCATCGAGACCGACGAAGCACGCTAGCAATGCGTTTACTCGTGGGGCGCATCGGTCGCGCCCACGGAATTCTTGGAGAAGCGACGATTGAGGTTCGAACTGATGAACCTGATCGTCGTTTTGCCATTGGTAGCAAAGTTCAAACTGATGCCCATGGTGAGCTAACAATTATCTCTGGCCGTGTCCATAATGGCATTTTGTTGCTTGGATTTAGCGGCATCACTGATCGCAATGGCATTGAAAAGCTTCGCAATACTCTGATTTATTGCGATGTAGATATCAATGAGCCAGGTATTGATGAAGATGATTACCATGTCTTACAACTCATTGGCTGCGCGGCACATTTAGAGTCCGGAGAAAGCATTGGCGAAGTTACAGATGTCATCAATCTCCCTGGCCAAGATTTGCTAGCGATTAAGACTGAGGCTGGCGAACTTCTGATTCCTTTTGTTCATCAATTGGTACCAGTTGTAGATGTAGCGGCGCGTAAAGTTGTAGTAATTCCACCGGATATGACGGGGGAAGTTAAATGAAAATTGATGCAGTCACAATTTTTCCTGAGTATTTCGCACCGCTCAAACTCTCTCTGCTTGGCAAAGCACAAGAGACAGGTTTAGTTGAGTTTGGAATTCACGATTTACGTGCCTATGCCACAAATGTTCATAATCAAGTAGATGACACCCCATATGGTGGAGGCGCTGGGATGGTCATGATGCCTGAAGTATGGGGACAAGCTTTAGATCCATTGATGAGTACTGAAACTGATTTGATTATTCTGACTCCAGCAGGCAAGCGCTTTGATCAACCGATGGCTGCGAAGTTTTCCAGTTCTAAGCACCTTGTTTTTGCATGTGGTCGCTACGAAGGAATTGATGATCGCGTGCGTCAGCACTACCTTTATAAGAACTTTAGAGTCCATGAAGTCTCAATCGGTGATTATGTTTTAGGTGGGGGTGAAGTTGCATCCCTTGTGATGATCGAAGCTATCACCCGTCTAATCCCGGGTGTTCTAGGAAACCCTGAATCACTTGCTGAAGAATCACATAATGAGGCGGGGTATCTTGAATATCCCAACTTCACAAAGCCACAAAACTGGCGTGATATTTCGGTACCGGAGATTTTATTAAGTGGAAATCACGGGGAAATTGCAAAGTGGCGAGCGGCACAAGCAATTGAGCGTGCGAAAGACAATCTTTAACTCGCGGGTAACCCAGGTTGTGCCGTAGCGTTACGCCTATGACGTATGACAGCAAAGAGATTCAAGCTCGACTCATTCGAGATCTAGAGCCTGTCGTTGCCGTTGAACTTGATCGACACCTTAAAGTTCAAAAAAATTGGTATCCCCATGAGTATGTCCCATGGTCTGAAGGTCGCGACTTTGCTGGACCCCTCAATGGTGATGCATGGGAGGCAAAAGATTCACGTCTTACACCCGTTGCTCAAGATTCACTCATTCTCAATCTTTTAACTGAAGATAACTTGCCGAGTTACCACACTGAAATTTCGCTCTCAATGGGCCGCGATGGTGCATGGGGAACATGGATTGAACGATGGACGGCAGAAGAGGCACGTCACAGCATTGTTATCCGAGATTATTTGATGGCAACGCGTGGAGTTGATCCATATGAACTTGAAGATTTACGTATGGCACATATGTCATTGGGTTATCAGACACCATATGAAAATGACATGTTGCACACAATTGCCTACGTTTCTTTCCAAGAGTTAGCTACACGTATCTCACACCGCAATACGGGCAAGATCTCTGCAGACCCAATTGCCGAATCCCTGCTTCAACGTGTTTCTTTAGATGAAAATCTACATATGCTTTTCTATCGAAACACATTAGGCGCAGCCCTTGATATGGAACCAAATGCATCTATGCGCGCAATTGCCGATGTGGTGACAAACTTTGATATGCCTGGAGCAAACATGCCAGGCTTCGGTCGAAAAGCTGTCCAGATTGCTTTGGCAGGAATCTATGACATGGAGCAGCATTTAGAAGAAGTAATTGCGCCAGTGCTTCGTGCATGGAACGTCTTTGATCGCACAGATCTAACCGGTGATGGCTTAGCTGCCCGAGATGAACTTGCAGCATTCCTGTCCAAGACCACTGATGAATCCAACCGCTTTAATGAAAAGCGCGAGCTCCATTTTGAGCGCCTCATTGCTCGTGGACAAGAGCCTTTGCGAATCATTAAGTAGTATTACCCGCATGTCCAAACGCGTACTCTTCATGGAGCATGACCATGTCTCTGCTGGTGGCCCAATCTGGAGACAGTTTGAAAAACGTGGCTATGAAATCTCTCGATTTATTATTGTTGATGAAGAACACGCCAAAGCCCCTAATGTCACCCCAGTGTGGCCAGACTTACTTTCATTTGATGTTGTAGTTGTTATGGGTGCGCCATATGCAGCCTATGACGATGGAGCAATTGGAAATTGGTTGATTCCACAAGTTGCAAAAATGCGCGAAGTTCATAACGCTGGGATTCCAGTGCTTGGTATCTGCTTTGGGGGACAGTTAATGTCGCGCGTGCTGGGTGGGACTGTTTCTCGTTCACCTCATGCAGAGCTTGGTTGGTATGAAGTCGATAGTGATGATGAGAGTTTTATACCTAAGGGACCATGGTTTCAGTATCACTGGGATCGCTTTACAGTCCCACCAGGGGCTACAGAGATTGCTCGAACCGAACTCTGTCCGCAGGCCTACCACTTTGGTCGCACATTAGGACTTCAGTTTCATCCAGAGATCGACTCTGAAGTTCTCGATATGTGGCTTGCAATGGATGGGGGATGCGCCGAAGTTGAATCTGAAGGCGTAGTGGTTGATCAATTACGTTCTGAGACTAGAAAACTTGAGGCGCAAAGCAATCAGCGCGGCTACGATTTAGTTGATCAATTTCTTGACCGCATCGCAACCGCGCCAATCCGCACAATCTAATTAGTCGTTAGAGATAAATACGTTCTTTAACTCTGTGTAAGCATCAACAGCATCTGGCCCAAGACCACGTCCAAGACCTGACTGCTTAAAGCCGCCAAATGGTGTCCAGAAGCGAACTGAAGAGTTTGAATTTACAGAAAGTGCGCCAGATTCAATTGCACGAGAAACGCGAAGAGCTCGTCCCACATCTCTGGTCCAGATAGAACCTGACAATCCATACTCACTATCATTTGCTAAAGCAATTGCTTCTGCTTCATCTTCAAATGTTAAAACAGATACAACTGGTCCAAAGATCTCTTCCCGCCAAGACTTAGCTTGGGCATTCTTTGGTAGCAATACTGTTGGAGGCATCCAGTAGCCAGGCCCAGATGGTGCTGAACCTTGGAAAGCAATCTTTTCATCTAGGTAAGAGCCAACGACATCAAACTGCTTCTTTGAAATAAGTGGTCCCATTTCAGCAGTCGCAAGATTTGGATCTTCACAACGGAACTTCTTAACCGCTACCTCGAAGTGCTCCATGAACGTATCGAATGCAGACTTTTGAACAAGGATGCGAGAACGTGCGCAGCAATCCTGACCAGCGTTATCAAAGACTGCGCCAGGTGCCCCAGCTGCTGCTTTTTCGATATCAGCGTCAGCAAAAATTACGTTGGCACTCTTTCCACCTAGTTCAAGTGTTACGCGCTTCACCTGATCGGCGCATCCAGCCATGATCTGCTTACCAACTTGGGTAGAACCAGTGAAGCCGACTTTGCGAACTAGGGGATGTGTAACAAAGCGATTACCAACAACGCTTCCCTTACCAGGCAAGATATTAAGAACACCTTCTGGGATTCCTGCCAGCAATGCAAGTTCGCCCAGGCGAATTGCAGTTAATGGTGTGTATTCGGCGGGCTTGAGAACAACAGTATTTCCGGCAGCTAAGGCTGGCGCAAAACCCCAACCAGCAATTGGCATTGGAAAGTTCCAAGGAACAATGATTCCAACAACACCTAGTGGTTCTTTAAAAGTTATATCCACGCCGCCTGGAACTGGAATTTGCTTGCCGAATAAACGCTCTGGTGCTGCCGCGTAATACATCAGCGTATTAGCAACGTTGTCAGCTTCCCAAAGGGCGTTGCCTCGGGTGTGACCTGCGTTAGTGATTTCTAGCTGTGCCAACTCTTCACGGTGATCTGTTACTACTTGAGAGAAAGCGCGAAGCAAGCGTGCACGCTCACCAGGTGCGACATTTTTCCAGCTCTGAAAAGCCTTGGCTGCCTTTGCAATGACTGCATCAGTTTGTTCCAAATCTAAATGGGGAACATTCTTAACAATCTGTTCGGTGGCAGGGTTGATTACATCGTATGAAGTGGACACTGTGGTTTAAAACCTCTCGAAGTTGCGGACTAATTCCCAATCGGTGATTGCCTTGCCATATGCGGCAATTTCAATCTTGGCCATGTTTGCATAATGTGCCTGAACTTCAGCTCCAAAGGTTTCCTTTACCCAGGCAGAGTTTTCCCATAGTGCCAAAGACTCATTCATAGAAGAAGGAATGCGCTGTGAATCTGAGACATAAGCGTTTCCAGTAAATGCTGGCTCTAAAACCATCTTGTTCTTAATTCCATCTAGACCGGCAGCGATAATTCCTGAAACAGCTAGGTATGGATTGACGTCACCGCCTGCAACTCTGTTTTCAAGGCGAAGGCTTTGACCCTTTCCAACTAAGCGCAGTGCACATGTGCGGTTATCGCGACCCCAGCGGATAGCTGTTGGAGCAAATGAACCCGGGACGTAGCGCTTATAAGAGTTGATATTTGGAGCAAAGAGCAAGGACATCTCGCGCAAATGGGCAATCTGGCCGGCAATAAACTGGCGTCCAAGATCACTCAAACCCTGTTCTTTATCTGAATCATCGGCCATCACCATAGAACCATCTAGTCCGCGGAATGAGAGGTGGATGTGTGAAGAGTTACCTTCTTTTTCATTTGGCTTGGCCATGAAAGTAAGTGCGTAACCATCTTGTGCTGCAATCTCTTTTGCACCGTTCTTATAGATAACGTGGTTATCGCAATTTGAAAGTGCATCTGAGTACTTAAAGGCAATTTCATGCTGACCAAAGTTACATTCACCCTTAACCGACTCAACTATCATTCCTGCCTTGGCCATAGACAAACGGATTCTGCGCAAGAGCGGCTCAATTCGTGATCCACCCATGATGGAGTAATCCACGTTGTATTGATTGACTGGAATTAAATTCTTATAGCCCTTGTTCCACGCTTCCTCATATGTGTCTTTGTAAACCACAAATTCAAGCTCGGTGCCACACATGGCTTCCATGCCAGCATCCTTGAGCGCTTTAACTTGCTTGCGAAGAATTTGGCGGGGAGATGCAACAACATCTGTGTGATCTAGCCACTGAACATCGGCTAGAACAAGTGCTGCGCCTTCTTGCCAATCAATCATGCGTAGCGTGTCCATGTCTGGAACTAAGGCAAAATCGCTGTAGCCGCGCTCCCATGAAGACATCTCATATCCATCAACAGTATTCATATCGACATCGACAGCTAGAAGATAGTTACAACCTTCAGTTCCATGCTTCAGGACTTCATCCAGGAAGAAACTTCCATGGATGCGCTTACCTGTTAAGCGGCCCTGCATATCAGTCATGGCTACCACAACGGTATCTACCTCACCGCTTTTGATCTTGGCTGTTAAATCAGCAATCGTCATTGATGTCATGAGGCTCAGACTACCGAATTAGACTGGGATTTTGTAAGTCTTTTTTGTGAGAAGTAGTACTCAAATCATTGAGCCGTCATGCCCCCGTCGGCTGAAACGATAGATCCAGTCATAAATGATGATTCATCTGAGGCCAGAAAGAGAACAAGATTAGCTATTTCTCGACTGGTCCCTGGACGGCCAATGGGTTGAAAAGTGGAGATAGTTGAATAAACATGATCGATCCCACCGAGCAATTCTGCGTGGGCATAATTAATGGGTGTATCCACCCACCCCGGACAAATAGCGTTACATCGAATTCCTTGCTTTGCATAATCAAGTGCGATACCTCTTGTGAGCATAACTATTGCGCCTTTAGATGCTGAATACACGCTAAGAAAGGGTTCACTCACTAAACCATTAACACTGGACATGTTCACAATAGAACCACGATTCTTCTTTAGCATATGAGGAATAGCAGCTCGAGTTAAATACATTGCGCCTTTTACATTTATATCCAAAGTTTGGTCAATAGTTTCATTGGAGACTTCATGGAAAACGCCAGGTAAGTTTACACCTGCATTGTTAACAAGAATATCGACAGATCCATAAGTGCTTACGGTATGAGCTACTAATTCATCGCATGATTTACTCTCTGAAATGTCAATAACATAGCTTTCTGAGTGCAGATTAAGATCTGCAATTAGCCTTTTTGTTATCTCTAAAGACCCTGAATTACGGTCTGCGCAAACAACCGTTGCGCCTTCTTCCGCCAGGCGAATTGCGCTAGCTTGCCCAATTCCTGACCCAGCTCCAGTAACAATTGCTACTAGATTTTGGACTCGTCCTTTTGCCGCCATTTTTCAAACCTCCCCAGTTTGAGATGAGAAAAGCCCTGCCACACACTTAGTGCGACAGGGCTTTTCTTCTTTTACTTATTTTTCATCGATAGTCTTGCGAGCTCCACGGAACGTCTTCTTTGCTCCAGCTAACCACCAGATATATGCTCCGCCAATTACGATTAATAGCGCAATTGGGGCGTAGTTAGCATCTCTCAAATCGAAATCTGGAGAGAACCAGTTAGCCGTTGGTACTACTGGTAAGACGAAGTAGATTGAAATAATAATAATTTCAATTACTGCCAATGGGGCCATCCACTTGTAATGCTTTCCTAGAGTCCATTCTCCAACCTTGAATGAATCTCCTGCTTTCAATCGGAGATAGATTGGAATTGCAAATCCAGCGAATAAGCCGATAACAGCAACAGAAGTCACTGCATAGAAGGCAAGTGGTGCAACACGCTCTTCAACTTGAATGAGTGCTGGAAGAGTCAAGATAGCTGCAAAAAGCCCAACTCCCAATGCAGCATTGGAAGGGTTTCTGTTCTTATCTAGTTTTCTCCAGAAGTTGTGTCCTGGAACTGCCTGATCGCGAGAGAAGGCAAAGGCCATGCGTGATGCTGCAGTTACGCAGGACATACCGCAGAAGAACTGTCCTACTAATGTAAGAACCATAATTAACTTAGCCCAGAAGATTGGAAGCGAAGTTAAGAAGATGACTGGTGAGAAACCAAACCACTCATTGAGCGCAGTTACGTTAGTTGCGGCGTATAAAAATGAGAGAAGGAGAATCCAGCCAGCAACAGCTGAAACTGCAACTGCTCGCCACAGGCCTTGTGCTGCTGTCTTGCCTGCATGTCCAGTCTCTTCCGAGACGTGTGCAGATGCATCAAAACCAGTAATTGTGTATTGAGTCAGCAGGAAGCCAAGAGGCAAGACATAGAACCAATAGCCTAAGCCCTCTGTTGTGCCGCCGTTCATTCCATTCAAGTTAATTCTCTCAGTAAACATCCATGAGATGGTCTGATGTTCTGTAGGAATCAAAACAAGAATCAAGATAATCGCAGCAACGCCACCGACGTGCCAATAAACATTTATGGTTTGAAGCGAGTGAATTATTTTGGCTCCAAAAATGTTTATAAGTACGTGCAATGCGAGTGTCACGACAAAAACAAGGAAAATGTAGTTGAGGTCTGTTGGATAGAGGTTACTCAAATCCTTAGGATCAAATCCGCTTGTATACATGTTTTGCGCAGTAACAAAGAATAGTGCGAAGCCGTAATCAACGGCCGCAGTAACTGCAATGAGCCCAATTAAATTGAGCCAGCCAGTCATCCATCCATGGATTGGCTTGCCCAAATTACATGCCCAATAGTAAATTCCACCTGCTGTAGGCATCGCAGAGACGAGTTCTGCCATGCAAAGAGCGATAACTAAAATTAATGCTGCAATAATCGGCCAACCAATAGATATCGCAACAGGTCCACCATTTGCCCATGCTTGACCAAAAGTAGTGAAGCAGCCCGACAGAATTGAAATAATTGAAAAAGAGATGGCAAAGTTGTGGAAACCTGTCCATTTGCGATCAAACTCTTGTTTGTATCCGAGCTCTGCTAACTTTTTAGCATCTGCATCGTTGGTATTAATCAAGTTCTTCCTCCTTGAACTGAAGCACATGAACCGGACGATCCATGCAGCGGTTTTCCTAATGCGACAAGGGGAGTCGCGGTAGTATTTCTACTCCACAGTGTGACCCAATTGGAAGGGATTTTCTCAAAAATGTGCCGTCTTATGGGCTACGTGTCGCAGAGCGAATCCTCTTTTCCCGCACAAGTGGGGAAAGATTTTGGTGAATTCATCGCCCTGTCCTCTGTTCACTGTGATGGCTGGGGAATCTCTACAAATGATAGACAGCAAGAGCATGTGGTGCTAGAGAAAAAAGTTGAAGCAGCAGCCCAGAGTGCAACGTTTCAAAAGGTCATCACCGACAATGCAGCCGATGGAGCCTTACTACATCTTCGCTGGGCAACTAAAGGGATATCAATAAGTGAGAACAACACTCACCCATTTGTCTACGGAAACTATTCATTTATCCATAATGGATCAATTTTTCCACCAGATTGTTTTTCTGACTTTATTGATGAGAAGTTTAAGAAGTTATTAGTTGATGACTCAGATAGTGAGCGCTATTTCTATCTCATGATGACTCAGATAGAAAAGCTTGGCTTAGCCGATGGAATAAAAACTACTCTTGCGATAATTAAAGAACATGGAAAAACCACTTCACTCAATTTCATGTTAATGAATAATGAGAGCTTTGTAGTTGGCAGTGAACATAACTCTGAGAAGAAGCCTGAATGGGCTCCAGATGACTATTACGTCATCAAATACAAGAAAAATGCCGATGGGGTTCTCTTTGCTTCAAGTGGATGGAACCAACCAGGCTGGAGCGTCTTAGAAAATCACCATGCCGCCATCGTTAACCGTTCAACCTTTGAGATTGACGTAATCAATCTCTAATTTCCCCCGTTACGATAGGCGCATGACCCGCACCTATACCGTTGAAACTTACGGCTGCCAGATGAACGTGCATGATTCTGAGCGCATTGCTGGTTTACTAGATGAAGCTGGTTTCACTCCAGTTGAGCCGGGTGCGCAGGCAGATATTGTGGTTTTCAACACATGTGCAGTGCGAGAAAATGCAGATAATAAACTGTACGGAAATTTATCTTTCCTAGCGCCAATCAAAAAAGCCAATCCTCATATGCAGATTGCTGTTGGGGGATGTCTTGCACAAAAGGATCAGGCGACAATTTTAAAGAAGGCCCCTTATGTCGATGTGGTCTTTGGGACTCACAATGTTGGCTCACTTCCCGTCTTACTTGAGCGTGCGCGCATTGAAGAAGAGTCACAGATAGAAATCCTTGAATCCCTTGAGCATTTTCCATCAACGCTTCCTGCCAGACGCCTGTCAGCATTTTCATCCTGGGTATCAGTCTCAGTAGGGTGCAATAACACCTGCACTTTTTGCATCGTGCCAACTCTGCGGGGCATTGAAAAAGACCGCAGTGCGAAAGATATTTTGAATGAAGTGCGCGCGTTAGTTGATCAAGGCGTCATTGAGATTACTTTGTTGGGTCAAAACGTGAATGCTTATGGCGTTGACTTTGGTGATCGAAGCGCTTTTGCCAACTTACTCAAGGATTGTGGTGAGATTGATGGATTAGAGCGGGTGCGCTTTATGTCCCCACATCCACGTGATTTCACCGATGATGTTATTGAGGCCATGGCAACTACAGCTAATGTCATGCCACATCTACACATGCCGTTGCAATCTGGCTCGAATACTATTTTGCAAGCAATGCGACGTTCTTATCGCACCGATCGCTACCTTGGCATTATTGATCGAGTCCGCAGCGCAATGCCACATGCATCTATTACAACTGACATAATCGTTGGATTCCCAGGTGAAACAGAGAGTGATTTCCAGGCGACTATGGATCTTTGTACCGAAGCGCGCTTTGCAGCTGCCTACACCTATCAATACTCAAAGCGTCCAGGAACACCAGCGGCTTCAATGCCAGATCAGGTTTCTTCAGAAGTTGTTGGTGAGCGTTATACGCGCTTACATAACCATCAGCAAGGGCTTTCACTATCTGTTAACCAGGAAGCAGTGGGTAAGCAATTCAAAGTATTAGTAGGCGATTACGAAGGCCGCAGAGATGAAGCACAAGCACGCATGACTGGGCGCAGTGAAGATTTCAGGCTTGTACATTTTTCTAACAGCATTGATGCACGACCAGGTGATGAGGTTGAGGTTTCAATTACCGAAGCCTCAGCCCACTACTTAATTGGAACACCTGGCTTAGTAAGGGCCACGCGCGGGGGAGATGCCCACGCGGCGCGCATTGCAGAAAAGAAGAAATCGGCAACGTTACTGGGAATGCCGACGCTAAAAGTATGAAGTTAATTGTTATCTGTGGGGCAACGGCAACTGGAAAGAGTGATTTAGCGATTTCGCTAGCCCAGCACCTAGGGGCTGAAATCATTAACGCTGACTCCATGCAGATCTATAAAGGCATGGACATTGGCACAGCAAAACTTCCCGTGAGTGAGCGGGCAGGGATCCCTCACCACATGCTCGATGTTTTGGATGTGACGCAGGATTCAACCGTTGCCTGGTATCAAGAGCAAGCACGTAATGCAGTAACTGCAATTCATAACCGCGGAAAAGATGTGATTGTGGTTGGGGGAACAGGTCTCTATATCAAGGCAATATTGGATGATTTGAACTTTCCAGATACTGATCCAGTCGTTCGTGCTTCATTGGAGCTTGAATTAGCAACTATTGGTTTAGATGCTCTCTTTGAGCGTTTGGAAAAATTAGATCCTGCTGCAGCAATTGCAATTGATCGCGCCAACTCTCGCAGAGTTATCCGTGCGCTAGAAGTCATTGCGATTACAGGTAAACCCTTTACCGCCAATTTGCCACGCGAGGCTAGTACTCGATATCCCAACGCCGTTCAATTTGGTTTAGTGATGGACCGTGATCACTTAAGTGAGCGAATAAGTCAGCGCGTTGATCGAATGTGGGAGTTAGGTTTTGTTGAAGAAGTTGAGCAACTCCTTAAAGATGGAATTACATCTGGTCGCACAGCTCAGTTAGCTTTAGGGTATTCACAACTTATAGCGGTAAAGAATGGCCTATGGAGTGAAGAGGAAGCAAAAGAAGATACAAAGCGTGCCACGCGCCAATACGCCCGCCGCCAAGAGACGTGGTTTTCTCGAGATGATCGAATCAAGTGGATATCACAAGCCCAGCCACGGCTAGAAACAGTTGTGAATCATCTAGAGAAGATAAACTCATGACAATGATTGCAACCTATGGTCACGGCACCGAGAATGACTTTATCCTGGTTTTTGACCCTCAAGATGAGCATTCAATTACAACTGCCCAAACTGCGGCAATTTGCGATCGTGAGACTGGAATCGGCGCGGATGGATTAATAAGAATCATCAAGCGCGATGAGAAGTGGTTTATGGATTATCGCAATTCAGATGGTTCATTAGCTGAGATGTGTGGCAACGGCATAAGAGTGATGGCCAGATATCTAGTTGAGCGCGGACACATGCCTGAAGGTATTTTTGGAATTAATACACGTGATGGCATGAAGCATTTGCGTGTGCCAATGGATGGTGACATCTCTGTAAACATGGGCAAAGTTACCGATGAAGAAGTAGCAATTACTGCAGCAAATAACGGACATATCTGGAATGGCTACAACATTAATGTTGGTAACCCTCATGCCGTTGTATTTGTAGATGATATTGAGCAAGTAGGAGCGCTAGATGATGCTCCGATTGTGCGCCCTAAAGACACCTACCCAGAAGGTGTGAACGTAGAGTTTGTGCAGATAATCGGTGATCATGAAGTTTCGATGCGCGTATTCGAGCGAGGAAGTGGTGAGACTCGCTCATGTGGAACAGGGACATGCGCCGTTGCATTTGCTGCCGCCCTTCACACAAAGGATCGCCTACCGTCGCACTGGATTATCAATCCTCCAGGAGGGCGTTTAGAGGTTTCTATCGATGGACATTCCAACGCCACATTAATTGGTCCAGCAGTTCTGGTTAAAGATGTAGATATCTCGGAGTTTCTACTTGCCTGATAAAGAGTTTGATGACGAGTTTGAGGCTCTACTCGCCGAAAGCGCACGCGTTGCAGCTGAATATGATGCCAGCGATGAGGATGAGTTAGTAGACCCGACTCAGGAACTTTCAGAACGTCATTCATTGCGACGTGTGAAAGGTTTTTCTACACAACTTCAAGATATTACTGAGGTTGAAAACCGTGAGTTACAACTTGAAAAAGTTGTCTTAGTTGGCGTTTGGACTGAGGGTACCTCAGAGATGGCTGAGAACTCTTTAGCTGAACTTAAAGCTTTAGCTGAAACAGCAGGCTCTGAAGTTATGGAAGGAATTATTCAGCGCCGAGATAAACCAGATCCAGCTACATATATTGGTTCAGGAAAAGTTGCCGAGCTCAAGCAGATTGTCGTTGCAACTGGTGCTGACACAGTAATTTGCGATGGAGAACTCTCACCGTCACAGTTGCGCCAGTTAGAAGAGAAGATCAAAGTAAAGGTTGTTGATAGAACTGCATTGATTTTAGACATCTTCGCGCAGCACGCAAAGAGCAAAGAAGGCAAAGCCCAGGTTGAACTTGCACAGATTGCATATTTACTGCCACGCCTTCGTGGTTGGGGAGATTCACTTTCGCGTCAGGCTGGTGGTCGTGCTGCAGGTGGTGCCGGTATTGGTGGACGTGGTCCGGGTGAGACAAAGATTGAAACAGATCGACGCAAAATTCGTGACAAGATGGCAAAGCTGCGCAAAGAGATTGCCGAGATGAAAATCTCACGTGATACCAAGCGCCAAGAGCGCCGTCGCTTTAATATTCCATCGGTTGCCATTGCTGGATATACCAATGCTGGTAAGTCATCCCTGCTCAATCGATTAACAGATGCTGGGGTGCTTGTAGAGAACGCGCTCTTTGCTACTTTGGATCCAACTGTGCGCAAATCTCAAACGAGCGACGGTCGCGTCTACACCTTAAGCGACACTGTGGGATTTGTTCGCCACCTACCTCACCAACTTATTGATGCCTTTAAATCAACTCTAGAAGAAGTATCTGGCTCTGATGTCATCGTCCATGTTGTTGATGGATCACACGCAGACCCGTTTGAACAGATTCGTGCGGTGCGTGAAGTTATTGCTGAAATTGGTGGGGGAGATATCCCTGAAATTATTGCGATTAACAAAGTTGATATTGCAAAACCTGAAGTGATTATGGAGATTTTAAGAAAAGAACCCAACAGTTATGCATTTTCAGTAAGAACTGGCTTTGGTGTTGAGGGTCTGGTTTATGCAATTGAACGTTCATTGCCACGGCCATCAGTTGAAATTAATGCTGTAATCCCATATGACCGAGGTGACTTGGTGCATGAGATTCATGAGCGTGGAGAAATCTTCTCTGAGGAGTATGTAGAGGCTGGCACTGCAATTCACGGCCGCGTCGATGGAACGCTGGCTGCTGCGATAGAAAAGGTGCAAGTGAGGGGGGAATAACCCCGACACGCCGAGCGTTATAGCAACAGTAAAGGCTGATGTGCGCCATGATGCGCCCGCAGGAACTAGTCACGTATGGAATCGAGGTGAGAGCAATGGCAACAGATTACGACACACCCAGAAAAACCGATGAAGAACTACATGAAGAGTCGTTAGAAGAATTAAAAGCTAAACGTGTCGATGCTCAATCCGGCCAGATCGATGTTGATGAAGCAGAAGCTGCTGAAAGTCTAGAACTACCTGGTGCAGATTTATCAGGTGAAGAATTAGCGGTTCGAGTGGTACCAAAGCAAGTTGATGAATTTACATGTTCACGTTGTTTTCTTGTTCATCACATCACACAACTTGCCAAAGGCGAAGGCGCTAAAGCTGTTTGTAAAGAGTGTAATTAATTAACTTTTAAAGCTTGAGCAAGTTGATTCGCCTTATTACTTGTAATTAACCAATATGGCGTTTCATCTCGTTTATCGGTCAACTCCACCTTAACACCAGTAGAAGTCCAAAATCTAATTCCGAGGTATGCCATTGGATTTGCATCACGAGATCTAAGATTTCTCATTGCGGCACCATCTAATACGGTTACCTCACCTATATATTTGAAATCAATGTGGGCACGGCCAACCATTAGTTCGCTCTGGGTGACCTGGATTATCAATCGCGTGCGGATGGCGATTAAAACCAATAGGGCGCTAAGTACAAGAAACATGACCAGCGCAGCAGAGTTTCCTAGAGCGGCCCATATAGAAAGAACAAATGAGAGAAAAAAGAAGTAAATCAGTGCGAGTAGCCACAGTGGCATACGGATCACTTCGCGGTATCGCATAGGTCATACGCTATCGGATAGTCTTTGCTTCATGAGCCGTATCGCATCGACTGTTCCACCTGAGGGTGCGATGATTCCAGAGCGACATCCAAAAGCACCACCCGTTGGCTCGAAGATTCCTTCACATTTTGGTCACTGCTTTGGTTGCGGCGAACTTCATCCAACTGGACTGCATCTTGTTGCATATGCCGGTGAGGGCGCAGACATCACTGCACAGTTCACTGTCACTGAAAATCATCAAGGTGCACCTGGCTTGGCACATGGTGGGTTACTTTCATTAGCCTTTGATGAAGCTTTGGGAAAGTTGATGTGGTTGCTGCGTGCACCTGCTGTTACAGCCCGCCTTGAAACAGATTTCTTAAGGCCTGTTCCAATGGGTTCAACTCTTCACATCACTGCAAAAATTACTGGGCAAGTAAATCGCAAGGTTTATTCATCTGCTGAAGGTCGCTTAAACACCCCAGATGGTCCTCTTGCAGTTCGCGCAGCAGCGCTATTTGTCATTGTTCCCATGGATCACTTCCTCAAGAACGCACCTAAGGAGTACTTAGACCATATTTCTAAGAGCCCTGAAATCCTCGCTTTTGTTGATCCTGACTTTGAGATTAATCCGTAGATGAGCCAACTAAAAGTATTAATCAAGCGGTTGGATTCTTCGGTTCCTCTTCCAACGTATGCAAAAGGTGGAGATGCTGGAGCTGATTTAGTGACAACAAAGGATTTCACTTTAGCTCCGGGGGAGCGCGCACTAATTCCAACAGGAATATCACTTGCACTTCCAGATGGGTATGTGGCGCTGGTTCACCCTCGCTCGGGTTTAGCAATAAAGCATGGAGTCACATTATTAAATACTCCAGGCACAATTGATGCGGGCTACCGTGGAGAAATCGCGTGTATTGTGATTAATCACGATTCTAAGGAAACAATTTCCTTTAAAAAGGGTGATCGCATCGCCCAATTGGTGATTCAACAAGTGGAAAAAGCGGAATTTATTGAAGTAGAAGAACTACCTGGCTCTGGGCGAGGTGGCGGTGGCTTTGGATCAACGGGAGTGGCATGAGCGAGCACAATCAAGATAAAGAGACAGTTCTTAAAGCACTGGGTGGTAAGAAAGGCCTGATTGATTCCGGTCTGCCTGCCGTTGTATTCCTTGTTACTTTTAATGTTAGAAATAATTTGCGAGAAGCCATCGTGGCTGCGTTAGGCCTTTCAATTTGTTTAGCAATTTTTCGTTTGGCCAAAAAGGATACTATCCAGCACTCCATCTCAGGAATATTGGGAGTTTTGATCTGTGCCTACTTTGCTAACCGCTCAGGCAACGCCTCTGATTTTTATATTCCTAAATTGCTAACGAATCTGGCTTATGGCACCGCTTATTTAGTCGCAAATTTAGTGGGATGGCCTTTAATGGGAATCGTCTTAGGGCCGTTGCTAGGTGAAAACTTTGAATGGCGAAAGAATCCACAGCGCAAGAAGGTATATATCAAAGCAAGCTGGATTTGGGTTGCAATGTTCTTCGCACGCATTGCTGTTCAATATCCAATTTATCGCAGTGGCAATGTGAATTTACTTGGCACAGTCAACTTAGCCATGGGCTATCCGCTGTTTTTCGCAGCTGCTTATTGCAGTTGGTTAGTGATTAAAACCGCTCCGCCTGTAATTAAATCTAGCTAGTAATAAAGCAGGCTTTAATCCGGGCTTCAGCATCCGATGAAGCTACAAATAGGAGCTCATCTCCAGCTGCAAATACGTCGTGAGCTTTAGCTGTAATCACACGGCCATCACGAACAATGGCAGCAAGGGCTGCATCCTCTGGAAGTTCAATCTCTTCGACAGTCTTTCCAATACATGATGAGCCATCTGGCAAAGTTAATTCAACAAGATTTGCCTGACCTTTTTTAAATGAGAACAAGCGAACAACGTCACCAACGCTTACTGCCTCTTCAACAAGGGCAGCGATGATGCGTGGAGTAGATACCGCAACATCTACGCCCCATGAAGAGTCAAAGAGCCATTCATTCTTTGGGTGATTAATTCGAGCAACAACGCGTGGCACGCCATACTCAGTTTTACCAAGTAAAGATGTCACTAAATTTGCTTTGTCATCACCTGTGGCTGCAACCAAAACTTGGCATGTATTGAGGTGGGCGTTGTCTAAAGAGGTAATTTCACAAGCATCTGCCATCAACCATTCGGCATCCGGAACACTCTCAAGTTTGAGCGCTTTTGGATCTTTATCAATGAGTAATACCTGGTGACCATTATCTAGGAGCTCGCGCGCAATGGCTCGACCCACATTTCCTGCTCCAGCGATTGCAACTCTCATTGGCGCTCTCCATCTGGTGAATTAGCAAGAATCATTTCAACCTTGGCAATATCTTTATCGTCCACCATTACGTGGATGAGATCGCCTTCTTGCAAAACCGTGTGTTGATCAGGAATGAGGCCAACTCCAAGGCGTGTAATGAATGCAACGCGCGCAGGTGTGAGCTCATCGATGAGAAGAATTTGGCGGCCATACCAATCATTGTGTGGATGCATCTCGCACAGTTGCACAGTTCCACTGGCATCACGCCATTCAGAACGTGAACCTTCTGGTAGCAATCTGCGCAGAATTTGATCAGTTGCCCAAAGAACTGTTGCAACGGTTGGAATACCTAAGCGCTGATAAATTTCAGCTCGGCCTGGATCATAAATGCGAGCTACAACGTTTTGAACTCCATAAGTTTCGCGAGCAACGCGTGCAGCTAAAATATTAGAGTTATCACCGTTACTAACGGCGGCAAATGCATCAGCATCTTGAATTCCAGCTTCGCGTAACACATCACGGTCAAAACCAACGCCAGTGATGGTCTTGCCTTTGAAGTTTGGACCTAAGCGGCGAAACGCCTCACGTGCTTGGTCAATAACAGCAACGGTATGTCCAGCGGCTTCAAGATCAGTGGCCAATGAAGAGCCGACTCGACCGCATCCCATGATGACTACGTGCATATGTATTAACTTACACCCATAAGGTTAGTTCCGTGGCACCATCAATGAAAAGAACCCTTGTGGTCGGCGAAGTTATCGAGGTAGCAATCGAAAAGGTTGCCCACGGCGGCCACTTTATTGCCCGCCACGAAGGCTGTGTAATTTTCGTGCGCCATGCCATTCCTGGCGAAAAGTGTCGAATTGAAATCACTTCGGTGGGTAGCTCATTTAACCGCGCAGATGTTGTTGAAGTTATAGAAGCATCTAACGATCGCGTTGTTGCACCATGTGAATACTCCCATCGCCAAGGGTGTGGAGGTTGTGATTTCCAGCATGTGAATATTGCGCGCCAACGTAGTTTGAAAGCAGATGTTATTACCGAACAATTTGCTCGTATTGCCAAGATGAGTATCTCGGTTGAAGTTGAAAGCGTTGGAGCTGAGATTGGCTGGAGATCTCGCATCAACGCCACAACCGATAGAAATGGACAACTCGGTTTCATTGGCTCTAGAAGTCACACAGTAATCCCTGTCAAAAACTGTTTAGTAGCCGCAAAAGAGATTGGCTTTTCCGAATTAGCCACTCGCGTATGGAAAGGGGACATGCGTGTAGAGATTGCTGCATCAAATACTGGCGAACGCTCAATCTCCCTTATGCCAACTCGCGGAGAAACTAAATCACGATTGAGTGAAGGGCCTGCAGTTCTGCACGAGAAAGTATTAGAGAAGACATTAGAAGTTAGTAACAATTCTTTTTGGCAGGGTCATGTCACCGCTCCTGATCTATTGAGTGAAGTAGTCAAAGAGTTTGCTGGTGTGAAGAACGCCGACCATGTATTAGATCTTTATGGTGGAGTGGGGCTTTTCGCCGCAGCTCTGATCGAGGCTGTTGGTCCCGAGGGAAGAATCGATCTAATTGAAGGCAGCAAGAGTGCAACATCTGATGCATCTCGAAATTTCGCAGAGAATTCAAATATCAAAGTTGTTACTGGCGGTGTAGCAACGCATCTACCAAGAATCAACTCTGCAGATGTTGTGGTCCTGGACCCACCTAGAGATGGTGCTGGAAAAATAGTGGTGAGCGAAATTTCTAGGCTTAAGCCTCGGACAATTGTCTATGTGGCATGTGATCCAGCGGCATTAGCCCGTGATACTGGTTACTTTTTAGAACGAGGATATTCACTCGTAAAATTGCGGGCTTTTGATCTCTTTCCAATGACACATCACATCGAATGTGTTGCACTGTTTGAGCCCGCTAAGGTATCTTGATACTCAAGTAGGTGAAGGTTTATTAGGGGAGATGATGAGTAAGAACTCTTTCAACGCAAAGAAGAAGCTAGAAGTTGCGGGCAAGAGTTACGAGATTTTTGACATCTCCACTATCGAAGGTGCTTCTAGCCTTCCATTCTCTCTCAAGATCCTGTTAGAGAATCTGCTTCGCACAGAAGATGGATCCAATATTACGGCTGATCACATTAAAGCCTTAGCTAATTGGAATCCGGCATCAGAGCCTGATACTGAAATTCAATTTACTCCTGCCCGCGTTGTCATGCAGGACTTCACTGGAGTTCCTTGCATAGTCGATCTTGCAACAATGCGTGAGGCAATTGTTGATCTTGGTGGCGATCCTTCAAAAGTTAATCCACTTGCCCCAGCTGAGTTGGTCATTGATCACTCAGTTATTGCAGATGTTTTTGGCACAAAAGATTCTTTTGAGAAAAATACTGATATTGAATATGAGCGTAATCAAGAGCGCTACCGCTTCCTGCGTTGGGGACAAACTGCATTTGATGAGTTCAAAGTTGTGCCACCTGGAACAGGAATTGTTCACCAGGTAAATATTGAGTATTTGGCCCGCGTAGTTATGACGCGCACGGTTGGTGGAGTACTTCGTGCCTATCCAGACACCGTCGTTGGTACTGACTCACACACAACCATGGTCAACGGCTTAGGAGTTCTAGGTTGGGGCGTTGGCGGAATTGAGGCAGAAGCTGCCCTTCTTGGTCAGCCGGTGTCAATGCTCATTCCTCGCGTTGTTGGATTTAAGTTAACTGGTCAGTTGCCTCTTGGAACTACGGCAACAGATATGGCGCTGACCATTACGGAGATTTTGCGCAAGCATGGTGTTGTTGGAAAGTTTGTTGAGTTCTACGGTTCGGGTGTTGTCTCTGTTCCAATGGCTAATCGCACAACAATTGGAAATATGAGCCCTGAATACGGTTCAACCTGTGCAATTTTCCCTATCGATGAAGAAGCTTTGCGCTACTTACGTCTAACAGGTCGAAGTGATGACCAAGTTGCATTGGTAGAACAGTATGCAAAGAAGCAAGGGTTGTGGCATGACCCGTCTGTTGAACCACGTTTTTCTGAGCATGTTGAACTTGATCTTTCAACTGTCGTGCCATCGATTGCTGGTCCTAAGCGTCCGCAAGATCGCATCTCTTTAAGTGATTCAAAGCTAGCTTTTGAAAAAATCTTGCCAACATACTTCACCGATAAGACCTCCCGAGAAGAAGTAAAAGCGGGTGCTACTCGCGTGAAAAATGGCGATGTAGTTATTGCATCAATCACATCCTGTACAAACACTTCAAACCCTTCAGTCATGATTGGCGCAGCTCTTCTAGCTAAGAAGGCCGTTGAAAAAGGATTGAAATCAAAGCCTTGGGTGAAGACAACTCTTGCCCCAGGATCCAAAGTAGTAACTGATTACTACGACCGCGCAGACTTAACCCAATACATGCAAGCTTTGGGCTTCCACTTAGTTGGTTATGGATGTGTGACTTGTATTGGTAACTCTGGCCCACTTCCCATTGAAATTAGCAAAGCTGTTAATGATTCAGATTTGGCTGTAACAGCGGTCCTTTCTGGTAACCGAAACTTTGAGGGTCGCATCAGCCCTGATGTGAAGATGAACTACTTGGCTTCACCTCCATTAGTTGTTGCTTATGCCATTGCGGGAACTATGGATCATGACTTTGAAAAAGATTCCCTTGGAAAAGATCAAAGCGGCAAAGATGTCTTCTTGGCTGATATTTGGCCAACACCTGCTGAGATCCAATCAGTTATTGATTCTTCTATTTCTTCAGCTATGTTTACAAAAGATTATGCATCTGTCTTCGACGGAGATCACCGCTGGAAGTCATTGGCAACGCCAGTAGGAAAGGTTTTTGAATGGGATGCCAAGTCAACCTATGTGAGAAAACCTCCCTACTTTGATGGAATGCCAAAAGAGCCAACTCCTGTTGTAGATATCTCTGGGGCGCGAGTTCTAGCTGTGCTCGGTGACTCAGTAACTACTGACCACATCTCACCTGCGGGAAATATCAAGGCGGATTCACCTGCAGGTAAGTACTTGGCAGAGCATGGAATTGATCGCAAAGATTTCAACTCTTATGGCTCTCGCCGTGGAAATCACGAAGTAATGATTCGTGGAACGTTTGCCAATATTCGCTTGAAGAATTTGTTGCTAGATGGCGTTGAGGGCGGATTCACTCGTAACTTTGCAACTGATGGGTCTCAATCAACCATCTATGAAGCATCAGTTGCTTATCAAAGTGCAGGAACGCCATTAGTTATTTTGGCAGGCAAAGAGTATGGCTCAGGTTCATCACGTGACTGGGCTGCAAAGGGAACTGCATTGCTCGGTGTGCGCGCAGTAATTGCTGAAAGTTTTGAACGCATTCACCGCTCCAACTTGATTGGAATGGGTGTGCTACCTCTTCAATTTAAAAACGGTGAAAGCGCTCAGTCTCTTGGCCTCACCGGCGAAGAAGTATTTTCAATTACCGGGATCACAGCACTCAACACTGGCGGAGTTCCTAAAGAGCTCACGGTCACTGCTGGGGGTAAGAGCTTTGTTGCCACGGTGCGCATAGATACTCCAGGAGAAGCCGATTACTACCGCCACGGTGGAATCATGCAATACGTTCTCCGCTCGCTCTTAAACGCATAAGCATCTAAACTTCACCCCATGTTGAGCCAAATTAACTCCCCAGCCGATTTGGCTGCACTCTCTCATGAGGATCTCATTGAGCTCAGTGCAGAGATCCGTGCGCTTCTCATTGAGAAAGTCTCAAAGACTGGTGGCCACTTAGGACCAAACTTGGGTGTCGTTGAATTAACAGTTGCAATTCACAGAGTTTTTGAATCTCCTAAAGATGTCATTGTTTTTGATACTGGACATCAATCCTATGTTCACAAGATGTTAACTGGTCGTGGCGGTGCTTTTGATTCCTTGCGTCAGCGAGGTGGAATATCTGGATATCCCAATCGCAAGGAAAGCGAACACGATGTCATTGAAAATTCACATGCATCAACGGCGCTCTCTTGGGGCGATGGAATTTCTAGAGGATTCTCACTACAAGGTGCCACGGATCGACATGTAGTAGTTGTAGTTGGTGATGGCGCCCTGACAGGCGGCATGTCATGGGAGGCATTAAATAATATTGCTCCTGAGCAAAAGAGGAATCTGATTATTGTCATTAATGACAACGAGCGTTCATACTCCCCAACTATTGGTGGAGTGGCTACCTATCTTTCAACTCTGCGTGTTACGAGCGGATATGAGAAGTTCCTTGATTGGGGTAAAGAGGTTCTGCATAAGACTCCAGTTGTTGGAATGCCTATCTATGAGACTTTGCACGGAATGAAAAAGGGAATTAAGGACATTGTTGCACCGCAAGGCATGTTTGAAGATTTGGGACTTAAGTATCTAGGTCCAATCGATGGACATGACATCGCTGCGATGGAGCGAGCTTTGCGACAAGCTAAAGAGTATGGCGCGCCAATTCTGGTTCATGCCATTACTGAAAAAGGCAAGGGTCACAAGCCAGCTGTTGCAGATGAAGCTGAAAAGTTCCATGCAGTTGGAGTTATTGATCCTGAATCAGGGGAGCCTCTAGCAAAGAGTGGAACTTCCTGGACAAAGATTTTCGCCCAAGAACTAGTTGAAATTGGTAAGACACGTGAAGACATAGTGGCAATAACTGCTGCAATGCTTGGACCAACTGGCCTCGATCAATTCCAAGCTGCATACCCAGAGCGCACCATTGATGTGGGAATCGCTGAACAACATGCGGTAACAAGTGCGGCAGGTTTAGCTTTCACAGGACTACATCCCGTGGTTGCTGTGTATTCAACATTTCTTAACCGCGCATTTGATCAATTGCTTTTAGATGTAGCTCTGCATAAGGCCGGAGTTACATTTGTTCTAGATCGTTCAGGTGTTACTGGTGATGATGGACCTTCTCACCATGGTATTTGGGACTTGGCGTTAACTGGAATTGTTCCAACCATGCATGTTGCTGCCCCTAGAGACGGCGCACGTCTTAAAGAGCTCTTGCGCGAAGCCGTTGAAATTAGCGATGCGCCATCAATGATTCGCTTTCCAAAGGGTGCAGTTCAAGAAGATATCCCTGCATTCGAGCGCCGCGATGGTATAGATGTCCTCTATCGCGGAGAAAGTGCTGACGTGTTGATGATTAGCGTTGGAGCTATGGCTGCAATTGCAGTGGAAGCAGCATCATCTGCTTATCGCGAAGGCGTTGGAGTGACAGTCATTGATCCACGTTGGGTGAAGCCATTGCCAGAATCATTAGTACGTATGGCAGAGCGCTATAAGAGTGTTGTCGTCCTTGAAGATGGAATAAGACATGCTGGAATTGGAAGTTCAATCTCTGAAGTGTTTAGAGATGCAGGAGTTCTGATCCCACTTCACTCCATAGGCGTGCCACTTGAGTTTATTGAGCACTCAAAGCGTGGTGAGATCATGAGCGATATTGGAATTACAGCTCAAAACATTTCACGCAGCGTTGTTGAATGGAGCAGCGTTCTTAAGGAAGAGATGCAACTGCCTTCGGATGAAAACGCTGACCGCAAGCAGCCTCGCTAATTCCTTCTCGGTCTAAGTAAGGCAAGATTCCACCCAAGTGCATTGGCCATCCTGCGCCCATCAACATGCAGAGATCGATTTCAGCTGGGGTTGATACAACGCCTTCATCAAGCATCATTCGGGCCTCAACAGCCAATGCTGTCAGTGCACGACTGCGAACTTGCTCGGCAGTTGATGGTGAATCACCTTTGTGAATGAGAGCCAGAGCCGCAGGATTTGCGCCAAAGCTTCCGTCTTCATTTTTAACGTAGAAGTTTCGAACACCTTGCTTAACCATTGCCGCCATAGTTGGTGAAATACGGTAGCGATCGCCAAGATTTGAATGCAAAGTCTCTGACACATGCAAAGCAACACCAGGGCCGACTAGATCTAGAAGTTGGAACGGTGACATAGGGAAACCAATTGCGCGCATTGCATTATCGGCAACCTCTGGTGAAGTTCCTTCATCAACAGCATCGGTGATTTCTCCCATGAAGCGAGTGAGCAGGCGGTTAACAACAAAGCCAGGTGCATCTTTACAGATGATCATGGTCTTCTTGAGTTCCTTACCCACAGAGATAGCTGTTGCAGTGGTTGCATCATCTGTCTTACTTGTTCGAGCAACTTCTAGTAAAGGCATCACTGCAACAGGATTAAAGAAGTGAAACCCAACAACTCGCTCTGGATTTTTAAGTCCTTCACTCATACGTTCAACTGATAGAGATGAAGTATTTGTGGCTAGAACACACTCTGGTGAAACGATTGTCTCCAATTTCTTAAAGAGTTCTTGCTTGAGAGAGAGCTCCTCAAAGATCGCTTCAATGATGAAATCACAGCCAGCGAAAGTATTTTGATCAGATGATCCTGAAATGAGTAGAGCTAAGCGAGCCGCAGATTCTGGACTCATTCGCTTCTTCTCAACTAGTTTGGCTAATTCATTCTTAACCCAAGCAACACCCTTATCAGCGCGCTCTTGATCGATATCTGTCATCACAATTGGGCACTTCAGGTTACGAAGTAGCAGAAGCGCTAACTGAGATGCCATAAGGCCTGCGCCAACAACACCTACTTTGGCTACCTTGCGAGCTAGCGCTGGCTTCGGAGCACCTTCTACTTTTTTGCGCTTTTTTTGAATGACATTGAATGCATAGAGGGAAGCACGTAGGGGATCACTCATAGTTAAATCAGCAAGGGCTAGGTCTTCAGCATCAAAGCCTTGACCTAAAGTGTTGCTCTTTGCTGCAGCAATAAGTTCAAGTGCTTTCATTGGTGATGCTATTTCAGCACCGCCATATTTCTTAAGAGCCGCAGCTTTTCCAGTTGCAAGAGCGCTTTCCCATGCAGGGTCTTGGCTGTAGTCCTTGCGCTCCATTTTAGTTGCGCCATTGAGAACGCTAGCTGCAAATGCAATTGAGCGCTCTAAGAAATCAGAAGGCTCATAGACAACATCTACAACGCCAAGCTTGAGAGCATCTTTGGCTTTCATCATGGTGTTGTTGTTAAGTGCGTTTAACATAATTACTTGTACAGCACGCTCTGGGCCAATCAACTTAGGCAAAATAGTTGCACCGCCCCAACCTGGAATTAATCCAAGGAAGACTTCTGGTAGGCCGGTAAAGGCTGTGGAGGCAAGGGTGCGGTAATGACAGTGCAAACCAACTTCAAGGCCACCACCCAATGCAAGGCCGTTAATGAAAGCAAAAGTAGGAATCTTAGATTCACCTAAACGGCGAAAGACATCGTGTCCCAATTTTCCTATGCCCAGTGATTGCTCACGAGCTGTTATAAATGAGAGAGCAGATAGATCTGCACCGGCGGCAAAGATAAATGGCTTACCTGTTATTGCTATCGCCGCTGGCTTACTAGCAATAGCTGCAGTTATCGCGCCATCTAATGCAAGAAGTGACTGCGGCCCGAAAGTATTAGGGCGGTTGTGGTCAAGAGTGTTATCGAGAGTAATCAACGCCAAAATACCTGTAGCGCCAAAGGCGCTTAAATTAACTTCTCTTACCAACGCCTGTGTGACAACCTCTTCAGGTGCACCTTCTGGAAGTTTGATATCTACGCTCATTTATTTCACCTGACCATTAAAGTGTGGGTTTTCCCAAATTACAGATCCGCCCATTCCAAGGCCGATGCACATAGTTGTTAAGCCATAGCGCACCTCTGGGTGGTCTTCAAAAGATCGTGCCAAGTTGAGCATGAGGCGAACACCAGAAGAGGCAAGTGGGTGTCCAACAGCAATTGCGCCACCAAATGGATTAACTCGAGCGTCATCATCTGCAATTCCAAAATGCTCAAGAAAAGCTAACACCTGCACGGCAAAAGCCTCATTAATTTCAAAAAGTCCAATATCTTCAATGCCAAGTCCTGCTTGCTTGAGCGCTTTAATAGTTGAAGGAACTGGACCAAAGCCCATTACTTCAGGTTCCACTCCGGCAAATGCATAAGAAACTAAGCGGGCCTTAATAGTCAGGCCTAGCTCTTTTGCCTTATCTTCACTAGCAAGAAGAGCTGCAGTTGCGCCATCGTTAAGGCCAGATGAATTTCCTGCAGTTACTCGGCCAGCTGGTCGAAATGGAGTTTTTAATCCAGCGAGACCTTCCATGGTAGTTGTTGGACGAGGTCCCTCATCAACTGTTGCGATTGTCCAACCTAACTCAGCGCTTCGCGCCGCCATCGGAATAAGATCTCGTTGAATGAGTCCTGCTTCATATGCTTTAGCAGTCTTGATTTGTGAGTTAAGTGCGTATTTATCTGCGCGCTCTTTTGTAATTGTTGGAAAGCGATCATGGAGTCGCTCGGCTGTGGAACCCATTGCAAGTGCATCTTGTTCCACAATCTTTTCAGCTAGGTAGCGAGGGTTAGGATCCATGAGTTCGCCCATTGGATGATTTCCCATATGTTCAACGCCACCTGCGATTGCAATGTCATTTGAACCAAAAGAAATAGCGCCAGCAATTGTCGTCACTGCAGTGAGCGCACCGGCGCACCAGCGATCAATTGAATAGCCTGGAACAGTATTTGGTAGGCCAGCTAATAGTGTTGCACTACGGCCAATGTTCATTCCTTGATCGCCAGTTTGTGTTGCAGCGGCAATAGCAACATCATCAATTGCACTCTGTTCCACTTTTGGATTTCTATCAAGGAGCCCGCGAATTGCGCGCACCATCAAATCATCGGCGCGTGTACCGGCATACATCCCTCCCGCTTTTCCAAAGGGAGTGCGAACGGCATCAACTAAGACAACTGTGCGAGACATGGTGATCCTTTATTAGGGGTGGATATAGCGGTTATGTTACCCGCCAGTAAGGATTTGTAACAGCCGCTTAGGCTGGAGTTAGCGCACGCGTGCGAGGCTTTGCGAGATAGGCGCTAAGGACAGTGGTGATATAGATCGCCCAGATGCCTAGTTGTAGCCATGAAGTCGAGTTATCAAAGCCCACAAGGCCACCCAGTGTTGCTCCAAGCAATGAGTCCTTAGGAATTAGGCTTGAAACATCCCAGGCATATGACTCTCCACCAGGAAGCCAACCCAGCTCTTGGAATTCATGGACTCCATATGAGAGAACTCCTGCGGCAATAATTACTAAAGCAACTCCAGTGAAGCGGAAGAACTTGCTCAAGTCGAGTCTGATGGCAGATTTGAAAATTAAATAGCCTAGAGAAATTGCAACTGCAAAGCCAAGAATCAATCCCAATGCTGAACTGCCTGTATTTGCAACTGTATTAAAGTTTGTATAAACAAAGAGCGCGGTTTCTAGGCCTTCGCGAATAACAGCGAAAAACGCTGCTCCAGCAAGGGCTAGTGGCCCTGTACGCAAAGCTGTATCAACTTTTCCATGAAGATCTGCCTTCAAAGTACGAGCAGTTCTCTTCATCCAAAAAACCATCCAAGTAACAAGTGCAACAGCTAGAAATGAAGTTGTTCCCACAAAGATTTCCTCAGCGCGCTCAGTGAGTTCCTCAGAGGTTCTAGAGAGAATGAAGCCAATTCCAATACTTCCAACTATTGCAGCGCCAACACCGCTCCATAGTGGAAGCAGTAAATGCCTGCGATCGCTCTTTAAAATATAGGCGACCAGGATGCCGACAATAAGGGCTGCTTCTAGGCCTTCGCGCAGGGCGATAATGAAAGTGCTCAACATAAGAGAAAATCTAGAGGGTTGGGGGTATTTACGCAACTCTTATGTTGCGTAAATCAGGCCTCTTCTGCTGTGGTTTCCGGCACAGGTTCAGGCGCGGGCACAGCCTCTTTCTCCAGCAGGGAGGCCGTAATGGCCTCTGCCACCAGCTCCACCTGCCATTTTCTAGCTCCCAGCGAGAGCAAATGCTCCCTAACGATCTGCGGGGACGCTTGAGAGGTTGAAGGGGCTGGGGGAGCCCAACAGATGCGGCGAACAATTTCGGGGGTAATGAGGTTTTCTATCGGAATGTTATTTTCTTCAGCGATTATTTCTATACGAGCGCGGGCATGAGAAAGAGGTGCGTATTTTTCGGGAAACTTATCTCGCCATAACTTAATTGGTGGCAATGTATCGGCGTTAGTGCGAAGTGCTGGCCACTCTGATTCTTCGAGAGCAACAGCGCGTGCCACGGCATCAAGCCAAGCTTTCAAATTTTCTAACCATCGAGCTCGAACTCCCAGCGGGCGCAATACCTTCTCAAACTCTTTTTTGGTTGCAACAGGATTGAGTGCAATTTCAACAATGGCTGAATCATTGAGGAGTTTTCCACCAGCAATATCTTGCGACTGAGCAATCTCATCACGAGTAATCCAGAGTTCGCGAATAATTGCTAGTTGATCACGACGCTTAATTTTGTGCATTCCAGATGTTCTGCGCCAAGGATCTACTCGAGGTGGAGAAGGAGGGGCTGAGAGAATTGAAGCAAACTCTTCTTTGGCCCAAGAATCTTTTTTAGCTTCGATAAGTATGGCTTCAACTTTATCGCGCAGTTCAACGAGTAGTTCAACATCTAAAGCTGCATAAGTGAGCCAACCTTGGGGCAATGGGCGCACGGACCAGTCAGCAGCACTGTGTTCCTTAGCAAGTGAAACACCCATCAGAGATTCTAAAAGTGGACCGAGCCCAACGCGGGCCAAGCCTGCAATACGCCCCCCTAATTCAGTATCAAATAAGCGCTGCGGGTTGATTCCTAACTCGCGAAGGCAGGGTAAATCCTGTGTGCTGGCATGCAAGATAACTTCATCAGTATTCAGTAACTCGTTAAGTTCTAACATCAGTGGATGGCCTGGCCCAAAAGGGATTGGGTCAATAAGGTGTAATCCGCCATTGGTGCGCTTAATTTGAATCAAGTAGGCACGTGCGCTGTATCGAAAGCCTGAAGCACGTTCAGCATCAACAGCAAATGGGCCAACGCCTTTTGTGAGTTGATCCAATGCAGTTTTGAAAGCAGTCTCACTATCGATTACGGCAGGCGTACCACCGACGGGAGTGAGTAGCGGTGTTGCAACTAATTCTTCAGACATAAACTGGCTTAACGACGTCTGGCAGATGAAATAGTTGAGACGCCATCAGGAATCGGTTCAAGTCCTGCAACATCTGAAATTAAGCGACACCAGCCAGCGATGTGTTTCATTACTTCAATGGAATCAGTAATCGCAGGTGTCCATGAAGCACGGATTTCAATCTCTGATTCATCATTTCGAGGGGAGAGTTTTCCGAAAGATGCACTGGACACTCGGGTAACAGTTCCGCTGGGCGCGGCAAGGGCGCACTCTTCACGTTCGAGGGCTTCAAGGAACCAACTCCAGCCAACTTCTGGCAGAAGAGGATCTTGTTGCATGACAGGATCCACATCTGCGCGAACGAAAGTAACGCAGCGAAATTCACCTTCCCATGTGTCTTGTCCGCCGGGTTCGTGCAATAAGACAAAGCGGCCAGAAGCTATCTCATCTTCATCATCGCCTAGTAATCCATTACTCACATCGGCAGAGAAGGCGAAGGCATATGTTGCTAATTTCTGTGGGGCTGGAACCTCTTCTAAAACGATTTCAGCACGTGGCGTAAAAGCACGTAAGGAGTTGACTAATTCTTCAAATCCGTTGGCATCCACTGATTAAGAATAAACAGTGAGAACTCCTTTTCATGGGAGGCGGGGCGGTATCCTTGCGCATATGGCCTCACTCCTTGCAATTCTCTCAAGCATTTTATGGGGAACTTCAGATTTTGAAGGCGGGCGTCTGAGTAAAAAGCATGCACCGTTGGCTGTGCTTGGTTTCTCACAAGTTCTCGGTTTAATTTTCGGAATTTTTTTGATGCTTGTTTCTGGAGCTGGGGATGCACAGGCACTGGGATCTGAAGGATATTTAATCCCTGGAATTTTTGCAGGTTTGTCTGGTTACTTCGGTTTGTTCTGTCTTTATGCAGGATTATCAACTGGACGCATGGGTGTTGTCTCACCCATTAGTTCCATGGGCGCAGTTGTTCCGCTGACATATGCCTTGGTAAATGGCGACAAGCTCTCAACAATTGTTTCTATTGGAGTTGTCCTAGCGCTAGTGGGAGTTTTTTGTGCCAGTGGGCCAGAGCTTTCACAAGGCCTTCCGGTTAAACCTTTGCTTCTTGCATTAGGTGCAGCGATTGGTTTTGGCATAGCATTAACATTAATATCGATTGGTTCGCAATCAAGTGCGCTCATGACCATGGTTTCAATGCGTGGGGCCACCTTCTTTGTAACTGTTGCTCTAGCGCTCAAATTTCATACCATGGGTGGTTTTTCTAAAAAGGAATATCCGTCACTGATTTTTATTGGAGTCGCTGATTTCTTAGCCAACGTCTTGCTGGGAGTGGCTTGCACCAAGGGCTTAGTTTCAATTGCAATGGTCTTAGGTTCACTCTTTCCTATTGCAACTGCGCTCATGGCGTTTAAATTCTTGCGTGAACGTTTACAAAAAGTGCAGTACGTAGGAATTGCTTTAGCAGTTGCAGGAGTTGCTCTTATTTCTGCTTTCTAATTGTGGGCAACATAGAAATCAGTTCCATCAATATGAGTGTGTGCATGGTGGGCAAATCTATTGAGTAATGCTTGCCAATCAATAGGGTCGTCTCCGCCGGTCACGGGTGTAACACTTAGTTCTAGTTGATCAATTAAACCTTGATCAATGAGTTCAAAAATGATCGATGTTCCTGCCTCAACGAGAACTCTTTCTCCAAATCGTGATTTAGCCTTTGCTAACGCCTCTGCGGCAGGCATATTCCACAGATGCGATAAATCATTTCCTACCACTGGATTAATAGTTGATCGTGAAACAATTACTAATGGAACCGGGCTTTGTTTATAGGGCTCACGGCGAGCAGTGTTGCCGCCAATTAAAATGCAATCGACCTTGCGACGACGTGCAAGAAAGGCTTTGCGATCTGCATCTGAGGAAACTCCGTTAGAGCTCTTATCTTTTGATGTAGACCCATCTCGCCCAACCACCAGCGATGCAACTGTGCTCATTTGTCCTACTATCGCAGATTCTGCGAGAATTCTCAGGCGTAAATCACACTCATGAGTTGAGATGTCGCATTAAACCTCGTTAGCCTTTCATCATGTATTGGCGCATTCTTCCTCATGCCCTCGTGGCGCTAGCCCCGACGGTTGGGTTAGCAGTTCCCTTCTTGGCCGAGATTCGGGCACAGGTGCGATTTCTAGAAGAGGAAGCAACAACTGCAGCTCAAGGCAAGTACCTGTGAAAGCTCGCAAGCAAGGTGACTTACTGTTTTATGGTCGTCCAGTTTCATACATTGGAATGCATATCGGTGGTGGAAAGATGGTGGACGCACCTCGTTCGGGTTCACGCGTGGAAATCACAACGAGCCGATCTCTTGGAAGAAAGCCTTTAGTTGGAGCCCACCATTTCTGATAAAACTTTATTTGTAACTAATGATTTTGGTCCACGGGCCGGAGGCATAGAAACCTTCATCATTGGTCTAATT
>Ga0209551_1000014_pt1 | contig 53130 bp, 64 predicted proteins | sample LauGreSuBDMM15SD_2_FD_187568 | JGI IMG/M metagenome (GOLD analysis project Ga0209551, IMG submission 187568) | Freshwater lake microbial communities from Lake Michigan, USA - Su13.BD.MM15.SD (SPAdes) (version 3) | ecosystem: Environmental > Aquatic > Freshwater > Lake | place: Lake Michigan, USA... | reverse complement strand
TCTGTTCCAACAGTCTTAGTCAGTGTGATACCGTCACCACTGGTGATGTTTAACACGTCACTGGCAGCATCAGCTGCTAATCTATTTGCACTATCACCATTGACTTCAATTTGTGTAAATGCATTTACCGCAGGTGCTGAGTTGGTAATAGTCACATCACCAGAGGCAGCATCCAAGCTCACAGTTATACCTACACCAGATGAAATACTTATGACACCGGTGTTAGTTACTCTCAAGTTGTCGCCAGTTGCGCCGTTTATATTAACGCCTGCGCCTGTGCTTCTACCTGCAGGTAACGCAGTGGTACTTTGTAGACTACGCACTCCAGCATTGGTTATTGTGGCCACACCACTCGCTGTGGCAGCTGTGATACCTGAGCCAGCTGTGACACTGAGTATGCCAGTGTTTGAGAATGTAATTGAGTCTGCGCCCGAACTCACTGCCAGACCCACGCCCGAACCTGACAAGAAATTCACCGTGTCGCCGAATGTGGTAGCTACCACTGAAAGATCATTATTGACCTGTATTTCTTTGAAGAACGTTTTATCTGGATCGATGATTAGACTAGTACCAATACCTGTAATTGGATCCCCACCCACAGTGGAATTATCTGGTAGATTTATAGTATACCCTACACCTTTGACCTGTGCATTGCCTGCCCAAAAGCCGTTTAATGGATCTACGGTGGTATGTTCTCCGGCAAACACTGCTCGCCATTTATGAGTGATATCGCCTAGATCACGTAGATTATCAGTGGTGGGCTTGACACTGGTGTCTAACGAAGTAAAATCTATGGGAGTCAACCCACTACCGCTTCCTATAGTCGCAACCAGTATGTCAAAGTTTTCATTTACTTTAACAAACGCATCATTGACCTCACTCCATAATACGGGAGGACGACCTGGTGTTATATTTGAATTAAAAGGCATTATGTTCTCCCCACGGCTATTTCAAGTGTGCCGATGTGATCACTGTCATAGTCTTTTAGAGCTTTGCCTACCACAGTGCCAACTTTAACGTCAGCTCCAGCGGCAACAGCAACTCCTGCTATTCCTGATGTTACCAAGATATCTCCTTTGCGTATTTTGCCAACTACCTTACATGGCACACGCCCTTGTAGAGCAACAAGATTTTTCAATCCAGGACATGCTTCATACATGGAAAATGCTGCATTATCAGATACCACACCAGCTACTCTAGTGTCGCCTTTGATACTGCTTGTAGTAACTTCTTTATCCCCACCAAACACTAACACTGTGCCTACTTCATATTCTCGATCGCCTTCGTAGTATTCTGCAAGGTCAGCAGCATATGTGGCCTGCATTCTTGATCCTGAGCTTAGGCTCCAGTATCCTGTGATCGTTCCGGTATTAGTTGTTCCGCCAGTAGTTAGTGTTCCAGCATTACCAACACTCACCCCTGTACAGGTTATAGTGCTGCTGGCACTAATAGTGGTGGCACCAGTAATTGTTCCAGATATGGCCAACGCTCCTGAAGAAGTGATTGCACCTACCGCAGTGATAGGCGCATCTGATACACCGTTTTGTGTTTTGAATTCATGATTGTTGTTCCAATATGCGGTTTTTCTACTAGCTGCCACACTGGAACTGGTCTGTATCAAGATGCCACCGGAATTATCAAATCCATAGTATCTAATATATCCGTCTGTGACTGTGGTGCTCACAGTATCTATGGCCAAGTTGGTGTCAATTTTAATGTTAGATACATCTATGGTACGTCCACCGAAATCACCATTGCTGTCTCTTACTATGACTTCACTGGCTCCAACACTGGCACTAGAACCTGACGATCCAGCTACTACTACGAAGTTACCATCTGCGCTTGTAGTAGCACCAGTTCGTCTCAAGAATCCCACTGTGGAGTATTGTGATTTCTTAACAGCTAACCCTTCGTCAACCACAGTGGTAAATGCCACTGCGGCAGCATTGGCTGTGCTCACACCGCTGTTACCTATCACTGTATCTGGACCTAGCTGTGCAAGATCTCCCAACACCACACTGTTGGCTTTGAGTGTGACATGGCCACTGGTTACATCAAAATCTAAATTGCTAAAACTGCTTAATCCACTGGCTGCTTGGATGGCAGCAGCGGAACCACTAGGAGCAGCAGCCTGTGCAGTGGCAATGGTCATATCTAACTTGCTCTGCACAATTGCCGCAGCAGCATTTACTTCTGCGTTGTTAACCACACCAGCATTTAATTGCACATCTACATTGTTTAGTGTAGAGTCTACACCTGTGCGCAGATCAAAGGTCAAGTCACCAGTAATGCTGGCATTGATCAATGTATTGCCCACACCAGTGAAGATCATGAACTGGCCGCCCTGCACATTGGAACCCGACCAGTTCTGGAAATTGGCCAATGTCAAACTTCTTAGATTGAGGGCATCCTGCGGGTCAGTTGGATCGGTGACATTGATGATCTTATTGTTGTTAAGATTCATGTTACTCTTCATGCCCAGCTGTCCGTCTAGTGCCATGTAACCACCGGTGGTTATAGGGATCAATCTATCCAGTGCCAATGAAGCACCATCATGAGTGATACCTAGACGTCGTTCTATGTAGATGCGTGTGGCATTTTCAGTAGGCACAGTGTCGATGGCGTTATCTGTAAATCCGCTGTCTGTGGAGAATTCACTTACCGGAACACCACGTTTAAAACCAATACCGTCGAGGTTGCTCAATGCGATTGAACTAGAGAATGTGACCTGTCCAGTGCCTTGGTCTACTTTAAAGTATGGTCCTACTGAGAAATTACCAAATTGGTCAGTGGTTACATAGAAGCAACGACCTACATCACGTTCGTCGGTTTCGTTGTCTGGGTTAAGTGGGTTAACACTTTGCCCATAAATTTCTCTAGGATAATTGGTATCGGCGTATGATCCTGTACCAATCTCAAGTAGATCGTGACCTGTTACACGAGTCAACGAAATACGTATGGTTAATGTGCCTAGACTGCCGCTGCCACGTATAGGCACACCTGCCTTGATGGTATAAGCACTGTCTAGATTGTTGATACCGTTGACCAATGCACGATTTAGAATCACTCTACCAAAGGGTTCGTTGGTCACAGCTTCTGGCTGATAGGTGTTAACTATGTACTCTTCGCCTTGATACACAAACTTGCTGCCCTGCACCCTGGTGATTTCTTGAGTGGACAGAGCCACCACTGCAAACGTGGTTTCTCCTACACTGCCTGTGACTTTACCTACACTATGCACACCGCTTTGTGTACCAGTGGTTTCCACAGCAGCTCCACCTAGTTGAATTGAGATTCGGAAACTGTTGACGCCTAGTCCTGCAGCTAGTACAAAATATCTATCAAGGACGTTGAGACCTGTAGGGGTTGCACCAGTTGAGGTAAATTTTATTGCATCACCAGCTACAAATCCGTGACCGGCCAACGTAATCACAGCTGGATTGGCAACAGATATTGTACACACAGTGCCTACAGGCGTGGCAGTGATATACTCACCTGGATTGAACACAGTGAGATCTATGTAGTTATAGTTTTCTCTGGTCTGTGTCAGTGTGATGCCCACAGGGCTGTATGAATGAACACCACTGCCTGCTGTGGTGATACTCACTGCTACACCATTTTGCTGTGTGCTGAAACTAAACTGTGTTTCTGTTAGGTTGGTGGGCAACACATAATAGGTTTCTCCTACTATCATAGGAGCTGGAAGTGTGCCTGTGGTGGTAAAACTTATGGAATAGGCTTCCAATAGCTTGTGTGATTTCACAGCTTTGATGGTCAAGCCAGCGCCGTTGGTCAACACAAATGTACTTCCGCCTGGACTGGTACTCACAGTAAATGTGTTGTAGCTGGGTTGTGTGAGTATGTAGTAGGTAGTGCCACTTACAAAATTATTAGCAGTGCTGCGAGGAATGATTCTGTCGCCTACTCGCAATTTGTGATTACCACTGGTAGTACACACATTGGTTGCAATGGTTGTAATAGTCAGTGACACATTAAACAAAGTAGGTGAAGCAAGGGCGGTGACTATTTCATATGGTGCATTAGAATCTGTGTAGGTGTTAAATTGCAGCACACGATACACTGTATCTGGAGTTTCACGCAGTTTAAGACCAGTGGAAGGTCTTACAGCAACATCTTCCAATCCGCCGGTGAGTAGTGTGAGACTCAGCTGTCGCAGAGTCATTTTTGTTGTATCGGGTATGACATCATACAGCCCTTCAGTGGCTGATCCTGTGCCTGTGCTGAGATTCAATCTTGCAACCCCTGCTGGCAAATCAGTGGTAGTCACCGAAGTCACTGGGTATCTATATATGCTGTTGTTTGATGAGTGTAGTACTTCAAGCTCTGAACCACCTAATGGGGTGTATTCATAATTATACACGTACACCAACAATCCACCAGCCACGTTGGCATATGAGCCGCTGGGGAAGTAACAGTCCACACGTTGGCTAAGTTCTTCATATATGGTAGTTGGAGTAGGTACTTCTAGAGGATCTGCTCCTTCTGCCACCAAGGCATAGACGCCGTGTGCATTGGAACCTGCCACTGACCGAATCTGTCCACCAGTCAACGAATAGTAAGCAATCTGGCAGTAGTAGGTGAACATGGACACAGCTTCAGTTAATCCGCCGTTGGCCACTACAATACCATATCCAAGGTCGTTGATCTGCGTGAAGTCGTTGCACAACATTGATCTATTACCTGGCATCAACAGTTCGTATCTGTTACCATTGAAATCAACATATGTCACAGCAGCTGCCTGTAATGTTGATTTATTAGTTTGGATGATAGTTCTAGCAGCAATGTTATTGGCAGTGTATCCAACAAAGCTAGGCTCAGTTATGGCCACCACTGCCTGTGCTGCTGTGAAGTTGGCAGCAGCGATGATGCTGCTCATGTTAGTCATTAACCCACTGATGGTAGCAGCTTCTGTGGCTGTGGCACCAGTGCCAGTGGTTCTAGATACTCCAGAATAACTCACAGCAGGTGCTAGATTCTGTGCCACTTGGCCTAACAGATAATTTAGATAGGTGTGCCAAGCAGCAGATTTGGCCTGTGATAGTGCAGAGTCGGTGATCACTGCTCCTGTGAGATTGTTGTAGAATTTCAAGGCTCTGGTACGAGTGGCCACATTGCCACCGTAGATGAGATCGTGTATCACAGCTTCCACAGCATTTCTGGTCTGATATTCTATCTCACTGGCCACAAATGTATCAAGTGCTGTAAAAGGAGCAGTAGGTACAGATATTTGGTTAGCGATATATCCCAGTATTTCTGCAATGGCATAATCTCTGTTGGCTAGTAACAGTGTATAGGCGCTGGTTACATTAACACTGACGCCGCTAGGCAAGGTAAATGTCAAAGTGGGCGTGGCTGCTAGTCCTCGTGTTATAATGTCAGCGATTACCGCATTGCTGAGATCCACGGTGGTTTGTATAGTAGGATATGCAGCGATTAGATCATTCACTGAGTCATGTACAAACTCAATGGCTTCTAGAGTGATGGCTCGCTGATCCTGTAACACCACCACACTCTGGCTCAATCTATAGGTCAATCCGTTCTGTCGAGTCCAGTAGTTGGTGCCTAATACAATGTCTCGACCTAGTCCATCTAAGATCAATCCAGTATCTCTGCTACAAGCGGCAGAATCGTAGGTGAACACACTGAATGGCCACGGTGTGGTTTCGTCTAAGACGAATGTGGCTGTGCTGCCGGCGCTGTCGTAGACAAAGTCTCTGACATAGTTAATTCTATAAACGCTGTCAAACACAATAAATGATCCAGGCAATTGTGGGAATCTATCAAGATCACTGACTTCTAATCTCGTGGTAGAGATCACAGCATCTATGTTGAATTCTAAATTGCCTGTAAATCCATCAGTGAACATACCACCAGCAAATACCTGCCTGTCCTTGCTGCGGCTGAATGAAGCACACTCTTGGAAATACGGTGATCTTGAAAGTATCTGTCCCTGTGGATCCAGAACTCCCATAAAGCCGCCGTGTCCTATAGCTGATATAGCCTGCCAACGCACGGTGTCATTGGCCAAGAACACATCCATTTCTTCGTTTTCTTTGGGATAATTTACTGATCCTGATCCGTCCATGACGTCTTTTAACGCAATAATCAACGCAGAAATTACACTATCTGAACCTACTTCTGCTTGGAATGCTGGATCTACTGTTTGTGTAAACAGATCTTGTTTGAGACCAGTTATCACGGTGTTATCTATGATCAGCTGCATCAAACTGGCTAAATGATCTATCACAGCTAGATATTCTGAAAGCTGAGTAGTAATAGCTATTAAGGCACTAGCACTTTGATAATATTTTAATCCTGCAGAAATAGTTCTATTATAATCACCGTAATCTAGGTCAAAGGTAATTGCATCTATTATGAGTCCTATGTCTCTCTTACAATAGTTTCTATTGTAACTAAATGCCGGTGTGAATGGAGCAACTGAATTAGCAACATTATAGTTGATCCATGCTATGATTTCTTCTTGCAAGAACTGACGATTTAATCTTATCAGATCTGCAGCAGCTTCGTATGCGCCTTTGTTTTGTATCTTGGGGTAAACTGGTTGGGTGCTATCCTGAAGATAATGATAGCCGTAGGCTTGTGTGGCCACAGTAAGACCGTCTATGACCGGATCTCTACGGAATTTCTGGAATGCCCAAGGGCTAGAAGACGTTCCTGGGCGAGGTCTAAATATAACTCTACGGAATTCATCACCAACAATGGAACAGTTAGCTGGAACTTTTAGAGGATAGTTCTCGTAGTATTCTCCGCTTTCTACCAATATGCTAATCTGTATGTTTCTAGCGATGTCACCGTAGGTGATACTTTCGCCTGTCTGGAATGTGCCGTAGAATATATCAACGTCGAATATTTCATTACCACTGCTGTCTAATGCACCCTGGTGATCTAGAATCTGCGCCAAGGCTCCACTGGTCTTTCCACGCAAGAATAATCCTTCACGGATGTCTCGACCTCGAATAGCTTCACTAGTGTTAGTGAGAACATCTCCGGTGAAATCTGTACGTAATCCTGCGGTGTAGATAAGGAATCGTGGTAGGTCCACTACAAAACTAGGCAAACTGGTGAATCCAGCACCTTTGTCTGTGATTGTAACGCTAGTGATCACACCTGCAGTGACCACAGCAGTACCAAAGGCTCCCGTTCCGCCACCGCCGGTGATTCTCACAGATACCAAACTGTAACCTGTGCCCCCGTTGGTGATAGACACAGATGCTACTTTGTAAGTTACATTAAAGGTTGCACCGAAACCAATCCCACCAATACCTACGGGAGCAGCACTGGTGCTGATAGTAGTGGCTATGGCTGTGGCACCCGGTAATGCAGAATATACTCCAGTTGAGACAATCTTAAATGTTACGATAGCACCCGGAGTAGTCAACGTGGATAATACTTCTATAAAACAAGCACTGCCGCCTGATGCTACAGTGCCTCCTGAGACTTGTAGTATGTCTCCGGCATAGTAGTTTGTGCCCACAGAGTTTAGAGCCAGCGTATCCACACTCATTCTAACTGTGCCAGCAAACCCTGTGCCAGATGTAGGCGATGTTTGTATGGCTGCTAGGTTACATTCTGATACACCATTATTAAACGTCAGCGTCTTTTCATATGGGCCTATGATAGGTCTTGATTCTAGAACCAGTTCTTCAGCACGTTTTAACGCAGCTTCCAGTGTTCTGTAAGCATATGCCAACGCACGACCTTGCAGAGCAGCACTAACACCTGGACGATCGTCCTCACCGCTGAGTGCTACATAAAGATTAACACTAGATCCAAATGCTGAACCGTCTACATATTGTTTAGTAGCTGCAATCAACCCACCGTATAGTTCGTCATCGTCTGGTTCTGGACTTCTTGACAGTATCAACGGACCGCTCATGCGTCCAAAACTTACCTCTGCGTTGCCTGTGGCAGGATCTATGGCATCAACACCTGCCCTGGCAATTTTAGAATCTGCATAATTTTTATTAACTAATTCGTGTTTGTAAATCGGTGGCAGCGGTGTGATAGTTGTGCCCGCATCGATTATACGAAATTGATTACCACCAGAACGCAGTGATAAGTCTCCGCCTAGTTGAGGTGAAGTATCTGCTACAATTTCAGCAAAGTCTGCGTTAATAGAGATTTCGTTGGGATTAGAAGTAAAGTCAATACTGATTCCGTTACCAGAAACGAGCTTTTTAAATGCCAGTCCCGATTCTGTATTATTAACAGTGACCACCGGAGTGTTTCCAGTAACTGCATCATTCTGTCCCACATAGGTAGCTGGAGCATCTTCGAGCCCTGTGAATTTAAGTTTTTCACCGAGTCCTAATGAGCTATACAGTTCTCTAAAGTTGTCATTAACTTTACGGAATGAATCTCTTATACTGTCGCCGGTGCCGTCATTGCCAACTGCGCCGATATCAATAGTCTTTCTTGCCATGGTTAGAATCCTAGATTGAGCAAATGCTCTAGTATTTAGCCCAAAGTTTTATAAGCCGGATGTAAATACTAGATGTTTCTCACAATTAAAACTCAACTAAATCAATACTCTAGACTCAGTAAACACGGAGTTGAACATTTATACAAGAGAAAAAAGACCGTGGCAGTGTTGAGATGTGATGCCTGTGATTCTGTGTTTGAAAGAGATCTCAAACACATGGACAAGAAACGCCTCAGCAACAACTTCTTTCATTGTTGTGGGAGTTGTGATGCCAAACGATTTGCTCAACGCACAGGAGTAGAGCAGAAGCAGATATGGAATATGCCTGCCAGCGTGGATTTACCTGTGTCTAAATTCTAAAAGATTCGCCACAGCCACAACGATCGCGCTCATTGGGATTGACAAAATCAAAGCCTTCATTGAGTCCATTGCGGACCCAGTCCATGGTCAGCCCGTCTAAATAGGCCAGACTTTTAGCATCAACTAATACCACAAAGTCTTTTTGGGCAAAATTAGTTACACCGTGTTCGGCTTCGTATTTGTCTACATATTCAATAGTATACGCCAACCCGCTACAGCCGGTGGTTCTAACACCCAATCGAATACCCACGCCTTTGCCACGCTTGTCTAAATTCTGTTTGATTCTTTTATACGCTGTGTCGGTTACGGTAATCATTTACGGCCGCGGTGATTGCATCTTCTGCTAGGATTGAACAGTGTATCTTAACTGGGGGCAAGGCTAACTCTTCGGCAATTCTGGAGTTTTTAATTGTTCCGGCTTGGTCAAGGGTTTTTCCTTTGAGCCATTCTGTAACGAGGCTCGAACTCGCGATAGCCGATCCGCAGCCATACGTTTTAAATTTTGCATCTGTAATAATACCTGTATCATGGTCAACCTTTATTTGCAATTTCATTACGTCGCCGCAAGCAGGTGCGCCAACCATACCAGTACCCACTGTAGGATCATCTTTGGCAAATGAGCCTACATTTCGGGGATTTTCATAATGATCAATTACTTTGTCCGAGTACGCCATTGATTATTCTCCAGTTTATTATCTTCCATATGTTAGACAAATAGCTTTTTTTATCAGCTTGATAGTCCAATGCCCATGCATGTTCCCACCAATCAATCAACAGCACAATATCATTTCTGATTTCGTGGTTGACAATGGTTTTGATCTTGCCATCACGAGCCAAGTATGCCCATCCGCTGCCCTGTATCTTCATGGCTGTTTTTTCAAATTCTTCTTTGAAACGGTCAAAAGTATTATAATGTTTTTCTATGAACTGTAAAACAGCATCGTAGGGTCTGTTGGATCCCTCTGGTTTTTGTAGTTGACCAAAATATATATTATGTAAAAATGCACCAGCTTCGTTAAAATCGTCATCACCTTCGTTCTTGTTGTATCGATCTACATAGGCCTTGTACAGCGTTCCGTAATGATAATCTACGGTGGCTTTGGATTTCACCGGTGCAAGATCCTCACGATCGTATGACAATGTCAACTGTATGAGTTTGTCTTTTTTGCCTTCAACAATGAATTTTTGAATGAAATTGTATGCCATACATGTATTTACCGTATAAATAACCTACAAGGAGATTTTAATATGCTAGGATTAATCAAGAAACTTTTTGGCAGCAAGCCGGTCGAATCTGTTGAAGTGCCCTACAAGGTAGAAACTCCACCAGTTGAAGTTGCTCAGCCTGTAGTTGAGCCAACAGCAGCAGAAGTCACCGCTGAAAACAAAGCAGTGGCAGTGGCTAAAGCCAAACGAGCACCTGCGAAAAAAGTGCCTATTAAGAAAGCAGCAGCGCCAAAGGCTCCACGCAAGCCAAAGGCTCCGTAACTTTTTTATCCTGCTCGTATAGAGCAAATGAGGCCAAGTTCTTGGCCTTGCTTTCACACATGATGTCTGCCCACGACCTATGTGTCAGTGCCCAAGAATTAACTGCGGTATTCCAATAAAAGCCACTGTGTGCTCGCAACTTGCCTTTTTTATAGCCTTGCTCTAAGAGGGACGGAAGATCGGGGCGGATGTGTCTGGGATGGTCAATAAGATAGTCTTCCCGTGATACACTATAATGTATGACAGGCCGCACACCGCGCCAACTATCAATAACCCTTTTAACACGATCGTCATCTGCTTCAATATATTCTCCAGTTTTAATCCAATGATGATGAATGTCCAGCACCAATGCACAGTCCTTTACTAATTCAATACTTGAGTCAATGCCCCAGGTCATCTCGTCATTCTCGATGGTAAGACAGTTGCGGGCCTCGGGTGTCATTTTGCTTAGGGCATCACGCACACCTTGTGAACCCAGCTTGCCGGAGATATGCACATTGATCTTAAAGTCCTGGAACGTTTTACCGAAACCCATCCATCGAGCCATGTCTACATGATACTCGAACTCTTCTATACTGCGTTCTACGATTCCCGGGTTAATAGAAGCCAACACGCAAAACTGGCCAGGATGAAAGCTGAGCCTAACATTATTCTTGCGAGCCACATCACCCACTCGGGCAAATCCTTTTTCTGCAAAGGCTCTAACATCGGGCTGCCGCCAAAACCACTTCCAACTAGGCTCAGTGTATACAGGAAGTATATCACTTGAGAGTCGTACCATTCTAAGATCTTCATCTAGTGTTCCTACCCTGCTGACTAATTTGTAGCAGGCTTCTATGTTTCGTTCCATCAAGTCCCAAAGCCGCTGTTCTGCTTCTTGGGGATGTTCACGCAACCACCTAACTGTGGTAGAGCCTGTATTTAAGTCACGGTCTTTGGCATTAATCTTCATGCCATTGACTTCTTCAGGATCATTAATCCATTTGCAGGCAAAGCCCAGTCGTTTAATCATTGCATAATCCTGAAATAAGAAGTTCACGTTCTGTCATATAGGCCACAGGTTTGATCCATCCATTCCCCCAACACTCATACAAAATCTTTTGATATTCAGCCGGACATTTTTCACTTATCTCGAATCCTGCTCTTGGAGCAGTGACGAACTTATCAACAATACGAAAACAAGGATTATCTTGTCTGATTGTGCGAATTTGGCTGCGATATGTAGTAAATGTCATACTACAAGTATAACATCATCACTGCCAGTTGTCAACAACAAATTTGTCCTGAACGTCCTGCGGATTTGGTTCTCCGTGAAACACGGCTATGCTGCATTCTTGATGCGGCCTAACGTCATTTCGAACAGTTTTGAATTTTCTTCCACCATATGCAACAGTGAGTTCTTCCCTGCTTCGGATTTCCCATTTGTAACTCATAATCCATTCTTTGGGCCAGAACTTGATTTTATCTTTGCATAACTTCCATATCCAATCCTGATCTCCCTGAAGCCGTTGTGCATCTGCGGGCTTTTGTTTGAACTGTTCATAGATATGGCTCTGTGTTCCGTGAGTCCAGGCCAATACAGAACTGTTGAGATAGTTCCACGACGGATGAAATTTCCTATTGAAATCATGGATACCTATAAAGCTGTTGGAATGATATCCGGTGAGCTTGTCCATGTTGGCATGTATGACCACATCAAGGTCGAGATACAGTATTCTTCCCTTCAAAGACAATGTAGAATCAAACATGTGAACCTTGTGCCACCATCCCCTAGCATAGTTGGCATTTGGTTGATATATTTTGCGTACTCCGGAAATGTCGTGTTGATCGTCGGTGAGACAAGCAAATTCATAGGGCACTGTGAGATGCCTCGACACCATGTTGCGCAACCGTTCTACATATTCTCTGCCATACTTGTTACCGAATCTCACGCACAGCACAGTGATAGGATCGCTGTGATCTGAAGGCACTACTAGATCAGGATATTCTCCACGTGCCGCCATTTTAGCAGCTTTCTTTTCAGCCTTGGCGTGTCTGCGTTGTTCTTTTGACAATTCCATCTATGGCTACCAGGTCTTTTAAAATATCGCTAAGGTCATCTAACTTGATCATGTTAGGTCCGTCGCTGGGTGCGTTATCTGGATCTTCGTGACATTCCATAAACAGGGTCGACACACAGCCTGTGGCTATAGCAGCTCTCGCCAAGTACGGGACCATGGTCCTATCTCCCCCAGATCTTTCTCCCATTCCCCCAGGCTGTTGAACAGAATGTGTGGCATCAAAGACCACTGGATAGCCAGTGCTTGCCATAATAGGTAGACTGCGCATGTCCACCACAAGATTATTGTATCCATGAGTGTATCCTCTTTCGCATAACATGATGCGTTCATTACCAGTTGAAGCAATCTTTGCCGCAACATTTTTCATATCGTGGGGTGCAAGGAACTGTCCTTTCTTGACATTGATAGCACATCCGGTTTCTCCAGCAGCTAATAATAAATCAGTTTGTCTGCATAGGAATGCAGGAATCTGTAGTATATCAATGCCAGCTTCTGCACATTCTTTGGCCTGCCACGATTCATGAATATCTGTTAAAACAGGCACTCCAAAACTGTGCTTGATTGCATTGAGAATTTGTAAGCCTTCCTCGATGCCAACTCCTCGTTTAGTACTAATACTAGAACGATTGGCTTTATCAAAACTGCTTTTGTAGATCAAGGGAATGCCAAGTAATGCTGTGATAGCAATAAGTCTAGCACATGTGGCTTCTGCATGGTCTTGACTTTCTATTTGACATGGTCCAGCAATGAGAACAAAGGGTAATTTGTTACTGATAGTAAGTTGATTAATATTAAATGTACGCATATTATTATTTACCAATGTCTGATGACACCAGCGATAATAAACAGGTTAGTAATGATATAGATCAGTATGATAACGGTACGAACAAGTGCTACTGAATCAGCTTCCTGGTCAGTAGCACCTGACTTTTCACCTAGAGCCTTGGCCCATATATGCCAAAGTCTACGCAATTACGCCTCGTAGATAGCCGAGTTAGCGCCATGTTCTGCACATTCTACCCTAACACAATAGCAACGACTACCAGTTTTTTCTCTAATCAATTTATCAGCAAAATTGAAAGCATGTTCGGCAAACTTCTCTGCACCCACACCATCAAATATTCTGATCTCTGCTAGGTCCAATGCTTCTAGTTCTTGGAACTTGGTTAAATGTGGATCCGATTTATCTAACGCCAACTTATGATCAAAGTGATCTTCTAGCCATGCCTTGAGCGGTTTCAGACCACCAAAGTCCACCGCCCAGTTTTTATCATCTAGTTGGTCACATCCAAATGTGAATGTAAATGCTAGACTATAACCATGTAGTAAATGACAGTGGCTGTGATCTGCATTAGGTTGACGGAATACTGCTGACAGACCAATGTTGTGTCCGTAATGTTTTGTTGAAAGAAATTTTGCCATCTCTAGTCTCCTTTTTGTAGGTAGCAAGTTTGATGACTGCAGAGTGTTTATAGAGGGATGATGCCATAGAGACCTCTTTGTGTGTGTATGTAATATTATATTACATTTCTATTTATAATGCAATGAATTCCACGTTATTTTTTCTCCATTCCTGCGGCATCTTCCACCCCTGTCTATTATAGATAACAAATGTTGTATTGGGATAATGCATGAATACCGATGCGATCTGGTAGACCCAATAGCTAGGATCCACTGCCTGAGAATCTGTTCTAGCATAGTTCATTGTGCCTTTGTAGATGTTGTTCACACTATGATCAATTGGATATAGATCAAATCCGATTAACGTAACTTCTTGGTGTCCTAACACAGTTGCCAACAGCACAGCGTATCCTCCGCTGCCCCAATGTTCGCCTTGATCTTTTTTTAATTCACCTCGAGTGGGTACTTCAGGTAGAAGGTTGATGTTTTTGTTTTTTCTTATTTTTCTAAAATAGTGATACCAACGATCGCGCACATAGATTTCTGTGTCTTTGGTATTGATATTGTTTACAGCTTCTTCGACCATTCTACGATCACAGCAGATCAAATGATTGACATTGAGATCTCTGTGTATGGCATTGCATCCTATAAGAACATGATTGGTGTATGTGCTAATATCAACGTGGCGTCTACTTTCGCCGTTGCCAATTACCAATGCTCGAGGCATTATTCGATTCTACCGAATCCGTTCCATATTCCAGGGTTACCTGGCTGAACACAGACCCAACCGATTGATTTTCCTGCTTGGGGTGAACTGTTCCATACGATATCGCCTTCGTTAAACGAACCACTGCTAGGAGGTTCATTTCCGCTGAGATGCAGTTTGTCGTTGAATTTTAATGCGCCATTCACATGCAAGGTACTACGAGGATCGGGGTTATTGACATTAATGCCTAACGAACCTATGATTGTGACCTTGGTATCTCCCACTGCCGGGTTACCTATAATAACATTACCGCCGGCCTTGATTTGGATCCTGGCGGTATTATCAGTTCCTAGTTCTAGGTCAGTGTAATTATACGTGCCGATTCTTGCAGTGTTAGTGCCTTCTGCACCTATCACTATGTCAACATTTTGATCTATAATGTTAACAGCAGCTTTGGGTTGATCTGTTCCAAGTCCTAATCGATCAGATATGCTATCATAAACTAGATATTGATTTACACTCAATCCGCCATCTACTATCAATCCCTTTAGATGACCAACTTCTCTTAAACTGCTTTTGGTTACGGTAGGACCTAGTTCTTTCTCATCAATCAATTTGATGTTGTTGATGCTTAGATATTTTCCTTTGGCAAGATCTATATTTTCAGATACAAAGAATCTATCCGGATTGGAATTAAAAATAAACTGTTTGTTGTGCCCTTTCCCACTCCACAGTATTCCCTTGCCATCGATATCACCTTTGATGATTATGTAAGGAAATTCAGCAGAGTCGATTTCTTGACCTTCTTGAAATACTTCTTGCAACAAGGTTGTTAATGCATTTAATTTTTCTTGGCTTGCCATGTTATGAATTTCCAATTTTACCAAAAGGCGACCATAGACCAGGACTTCCGGTTTGAATACACACCCAACCTACATAAGAATTCATTCTTGGCTGTATGTTCCATATGATGTCACCTTCGTTATACGATCCATTTGTGGGATAAGTGCTGTCGTATTTTTGCAGTCTATTATTAAATCTTATTGCACCGTTGACATGCAGATCAACTTCTGGATCTGGGGTTGACACTCTCACAGATAATTTACCATGCACACTAACCTGAACTGGTGCAATTTTTGGATTACCTAACATTATGTTGCCGCTGGGTGAAATAATTATTCTTGCAGTGTTATCGGTGCCGATTTCAAGTTGATGACTGGCATAAGTTCCTACGAATGCTTTGACTGTGTCTTTAGATCCGAGAACTATTTCTACTCCTTCGTCTACAATACTCACAGCAGCGTTAGGACTGTCTGTGCCTAGGCCTAGTCTACTAGTGTTGGCATCGAACACCATGAACTGACTTACTGATAAACTACCATCTACTATCAATCCCTTGAGATGACCGACTTCTCTGAGATTACTTTTAGTTATAGTAGGGCCTAATTCTTTTTCATCAATTACTTTGATGTTGTTGATAGTGATACTTTTGCCTTTAGCAAGGTCTATATTTTCAGATGAAAAGAATCTATCCGGCTCAGAGTTGAATATAAATTGTTTGGTGTATCCCTTCCCACTCCACAGCAATCCTTTGCCGTCGATGGTATCGCCTGAAAATACGATAGGCACATCTTTTTCAAACTTGATGTCAGCACGGATCTCATCAACTTCTAGGATCTTGGTTTTAAGGGTGCCGGTGACTGTGAGATTATCTATGTTTTCTACGAATAGATTTTTAACTGTGACACCATCATTGTTCACAGTTAACTGGGTTTTTACAGCGGTATCTGTGATACCGGTACTGGCAAAGTTATGTATTTTGCCCCCGGAAATATGATCCCCCGACAGGGATCGTGCAGGCATTTTTCGTGCTATTTCTTTGCCGTTTGGTGCAACAGTTTGTGCGATTGCGTTGATCTCATCGCCTAGTGCGGCTAATAAATTATTGACATTGCTCATAGTAATGTATTTATCCGCCAACGAAAAAGCGGACCGAAGCCCGCTTTTTACTGAGAATTTACTTTGTTATTGTACTTTTAATAACACAGTATCCTCGTTGATTCTGCCGTTGAGTTTGATATCTACAGCTTTGATATCGTCTAAGAACTTGCGTAACTGCACTTTGCCTGCTGCCTTGAACTCTTTGAGCTGTTCTTCCGGCTTGCGCAGGGTTTTCTGCACACTTTTTATTGGATCAAAGCCAATGACCGTGGTGCCTTTGACTCCAAGATCGTTGAATTCAGCGGCCACATACTTGCCTAATTTACGTGACTTGACATTGTAGATCCACAGTTCCTTGGTACTGATGATATCTTGTGGGTTGATAGACACCAATTTAAGTTTTTCGTCCTGCTTGAGATACTTCATCTTGGCCACAACCTTGGCTTTATCGGTAGGCTTTTTAGCACGAGGCTTTTTATTAACCTTGGCTTCTTGTGCCAGCATGTCACACGCTGCCAGGATTTCGCTGTAGAACAGCGTGATCTTTTTCAGGTTGGCCTTGCTCAAATGACTGTAGCCCTCTTTCAACTGCTCGTCTTTGGTAGTAGCTGCTTCCACCAATTCGTCGTAGGTCCGACTGTATAATGTTTTAATAATACGAGCGTGAGCAGCCTTGGCCTGACGTCCACGTAGTAGATTTAGAAGTTTAAATGCTTTTGGCTCAAACGATTCTGGATTTACTTGAAACGCCTCGATGGCATCTTCAATTTCTTCAGTCATACCTAGTGCAACTTCACGTAGTCGTTCTTGAATGCTAGGAGTATATACTGCGGGTTTGGTTTCTACTGCACCTTCTTCAGATTCAACTTCGTCGTGTTTGCCCTCGTCGATGATCTTAGCAATGCTCTTGCTCAACCATTCTGCGGTGTTACGACCTTCATTAAAGTCCGCTCTCACTGCAGGCATACCTCTAAGTAGATTGGCAGCAATGGCGCCTACAGTAGCGCCGCAACGATTGTCTTTGGTATCTTTGAATGCTTTGATAACATCTTTTGGATAGTTCTGGATGCTCATCCAATTAATAACTTTGGGTTTGAGTTCTTTGCCGCTGGTTTCCAAACGATAATAACTCATAGACATCCGGAAGTGTCGACTAAATTGATCAGCAGTGAAGGTTTCGTGATCGTCCCATTTCGGACTTAGATCACGTCCTTTGTTTTGACGGATAGCAATACTTGCTTTTTTCAGTTTGGTTACCATTTAGTCACTCCTGTTGTTAAACAATACATATATTATAGCACCAAACTGTGAGTTTGTCAACCATGTCCAAATCGCTTGATTTCATGTAGGTCGCCATGTTCATCTTCTTGATACACAATAGCTTCCATAACACCCAATCCAAGATTGGCTTCTGCTATTTCTAATGCTTCTTTCCTACTGCTCGTGGTTTCTACCAATTCTTCATGGCCCGATTCATCCACTGCCCAAACTTCATAAAGTTCAAAGTTCATGATACTAACACAATCTCCTTAGATAAATTTTTCCCAATCTCCACCGGGCACTACGGCCCAGCCAAGCTGTTGGAGATCATTCCGGATCTCGTCGGTGATGCAACCTTCCGGTACATAGCCTTTAACATGATCAGGATCACCATTGCCCAATCCTTCACCCATACCAGAACAGTACCAATCTATATAGTCGCCCTTTTCCAACATGTCGGCCACAATACCGCCGGCACTTCTCCAGGAGGCACTCCAAAAATCTCTGTCCGGATCTTGTCTAAGGATAGGTACAACTTCCAATTTGACAAAGTCATTGTTGCATATGGCTGCATAGATATTTTGAGCATAACCGTCACTGGCTTTGGCCTTGTCACAGATCCATACAGTACTGCGAAGATCATACTGCATGTTGTTCTTTTGCCATTCGGGATCTACGAGATTTGCCGCATCTTGCTCTTTGGCAGTTTTCCAGAAGTTTTCATATTGCTCTGGAACTTCTTCACCTTTTTCCTCGGCACGGCGTTTGACACCTTCTAATTGGAAGGTATGCCGTTCAGGGCTGCTTGAAATTTTTGACATCTTGTATTGCTTTCTTTAGAGTTTCTGCGTAGTTCAATGCCTGCTGTTCAGTCATAATAATGTTGGCTTCATACTCAATATAGCCTTTGGTAAGTAGAATCCAAATAGTCTGCCAACGATTTAGACTCCACCATTGAGACTTCTGTGTGGTGTAGGTAGTAACAGTAACACGATGGTCATCAGCTTCGACCCAAACATTGTGATCGTGATTGGCGTCGTGACATTCGCAAGTGACCTGATAGGTGATTGCGTCGCCATAGTTATTGCGTTTAAGAACGCCTTCAGCAGGAGTCTGTGGTTCAAGTTCAGTCCAAGGTTTTGACATCATTTCTTCTTTCATATATACTTTTTACCATGCGTTGATAATCTTCTTCTGGTAACACAGTTCTATACATGCTAAGAGCCTGCGTGATCATGACCCCAGCTATTTCTATATCTTTATATTCTTCCAACATCACAGCAGTGAACTGTAGATACTTGGCATACAAATCTTCAATACAGTGTTCGTGTTGATCTGATATGCTCATATCATGTCCAGAGACTGTCACGAGCTTTGATCAAACGGATCATCATGGCTTCATCTTCTTTTTCATAATCAGCTTCAATTTTTTGAAGTAGTTTATGTGCTTTGTCTTGTGCTTTCTTAAGCACAGGATCTTTAGGAGATCTAAAACTCAACTTACCACCATTGGCTTCTCGCTGTGCTTCGCAGGCCGCAGTCCATCCACTGGCATCGTATGGGTCTGGACGAGCACGATAAGTCACAGTCCACCATATGTAAAGCTCTTTAAGTTCTTTAGCTCGTTCTGCTTGTCCAGTTGGCTTGCCAAAGTTAGGACTGTCTTTTTCAACACCCATATTGTCATCCATAACCAAGGTCATTGCCCAATCAAGATGATCAATACCAGCTTGCGGACAACGCCAAGTTCTCCAACGCCACCAACCACTGGCCCAGAATGGAGGATTGTATTTGGCGCGGTCTTCTTTGCTGCCCCAGGCAATATGCATCCATGCTGATTCTACTTCAACAAAGTCTTGTAGTTCGTTAAACAAGCATGGTAGAAACCTGTTACCAACATCCTGCCACTGCCCGGGTTTGATGTCGCGACTGTGAGCAGTAAGACTATGAGTACGAGTAACCCAACGGTTATTGATATAGTACTTAACACTGTGTAAACTCCTAACGGGCCAGGTGACAAAATCCTGAATATGTCCCAGTGCTTCTTCAGCCAACCAGTATCGAAAATTGTGTTTCATTTGAGCCGCAGTGGTCCAGTCGTCCCATTCTTCTGCGGTACCGGCACTGAGTTTCTTGGTGCCGCGGAGCCAATCTGCAAAGGGAGTGCATGACCAGTAATTTGAATGTTGTGCCATAATGATGTATTTTCTCTGTTGAACAACTTAATTATACTATCTTTCTAGAAACCTGTCAATATCTATTCAAAATGAATCAAAACTTTTTTTGATATCCTGCTAGGTTAAGCATGATTGAATATTGTTCGTAGGCTTTTTGGACAGCAGCATTGGTATTTCTATAGTGAGCTTCTTCACGTTCTTTGTCCATCAGCATTTGAAACATGTCAATTGGTTTACCGCGATGATTAATATAGTTAAAAAACTTGCGTTCCATTTCAACTAGAGTTCGTAGTCTGCCTTCGGGTATTTCTACTGTGTAGACCTGTTCGGTTTCGTACTCGACTACATCGTGGCGAATGATATCAGCGCGACTGGGATCTGTAAAAAACCGGGGAGGATGATACCGTGCCCTACGCTTGGAATCGTTGAGCACACGTACTTCGTAGTTTTCGCAGAATTTGTTAAGTTCATCCATTTTGTACTAGGCTTTCAGCCATTGGGAATATTTCTGCAATGACCTTTGCGCAGGCCACAGCCACTTCTTGATGCTCTTTTTGTGTACCATTTGCTGAACGCAGTTCAATGAAGTGTACCCATGAACGTAGCGTACCATTCATATATAACCTGCTTTCTGTAAGACCTTCTGGCAGCACAGCACGAGCTTGTTCCTTGGCTATACCATTAGAGATAGCCCACTCGTATTCTCTTTTGGCTGCATAGATGACTCGTTGTTGAGCTCTGTACCATTCGTTTTGTAACAGTTGATCATCAACTGGGACACTGTTTTGTCTGTTCTTTGGATCTTGCAACCGTGCTTCTCTACATACAAACGACAGGTCTTTAGTAGGGTCAGCATATCGCTGACTGAACTCTTGGAAGCTGAAGCTACGATGTCTGAGGATCTGTCGTGCAATATCCCTGGTGGTGGTGATTTCGATACAGGCGGAGACCATTTCGAGTGGGCTCCAGTGTTGGTGTTTGACCAAGTATCGGATGAGTTTTTCTGATGTGTCTGTGTTGAGTTGATTCGAGGGATTGCTGACACGGGCGCAATACGCAATGAGTTCCTGTGCATCTCCGATGCCAAGATCTGCGAATTCCTGTGTGGGTTGACTGTAGCTGAGTAATCGAACATTCATCATGCTTCCTTTAAAATCTTCATCAACTTCTCTTTCTCGAGAAGATCCTTTTCCATTTCTATATATTGCTGACGCAGTTCTTTTAACTTGTCCCAACGTTCTTCCAGTGCTGGATTGGGATGAAGTATACACAATCGTTCTTCGATCTGCTCTATGGCTTTGGTTAGACTCTTACCACCCACAACGATATCGGCACCTTCCTGCATGACCAGACCATCGCCGTTGATATGAACTTTGGCATTCGTCGAGGTAGTAGTATTATTCCAATTATAGGTACCAGCCCCAGCAGTCCCAGTAGTGGTGTAGGTGTAAGGTGGTGTTACAGTGCCTGACCACATAGTATTATCAATGGTGATGGTATCAGTGCCCATGCTGCCGCCTATGTTAGTGGTATAAGGCACCGCACCATAGCTGCTATCTATGGTCACGGTGTCTGAGTTGTAGTTAGGCTGCTGTTTTTGCTTCTTTGCGGGCATTTTTTTCTTCTGTGATTTCATTGCGGCGAGCTTTAACTGCCTTGCCTACTTCTTGAAGAGCCTTGCGAGCACGAGTACCTGCGGCATTATTGCCAGCTGCGAATTTGGCATCCTCTGCTAAGAATTCTTCCATTGCTGTTTTTAATTGTTCTACTGTGTTTGACATAATGTTTTCCTTAAGTTATGTTCTACTACTTATTATAGTAATTGGTGTGGTCGGTAGGATTCGAACCTACAAAGCGATGTCTAAGACGTTGCCCTTGCCCAAATGCGTTTCACAACGGACCGGAGGTCTACCAAGTTCCACTCACGACCACACATATAGTATATAACCGCAAACGCAAAAGGTCAAGACTTTTGTAGTTAAATACTGTCAGATCATGACACAAGACTTCACAAAAATACCATTCGACAACATAATAAGATTTGGACAGCGTACCATGTTGCATCGCCCATTATTTTCTACCAGTTGGATTTTGGGTCGCTTCTGTAATTATAACTGTTCCTATTGTTGGCCCTATGCCCGTAGTGATAAGATGGATTATCAAACCTTAGAAGTATATAAGTCTACTATAAATGAGATAAAACGTCAAGCTCGTCAAAATGGATTTACTGAATTCCATTGGAGCTTCAGCGGCGGTGAGCCTACTGCTTATAAACAGTTGCCGGATTTGGTAAAACACCTAGACGAAACAGAAAGCACATATCAGAGCATACACATGACTACCAATTTGTCGCCAGGATCAAAATGGTGGAACACATGGTGTAACAACACTGCTTTATTACAGCGTAGAAGTATCACAGCATCATTCCATGATGAGTTTGCCAGGGAGCAAGAGTTCGGAGACAAGTGTCTACAGTTACAGTATGAGTTGGTCCATGTCACAGTCAACCAAGTTATGGTACCTGAAAAGTTCTACGAACTATATGAAAGGTTAGAACGTTTTCACAAACGCGGAATCCATGTAACTCTTAAACCTCAAAGTGATCCCACAGCCAGCGGCATTGTAGATGGATACACAGAAGAAATGATGCATTTGATGCAGACGGGTTTCCCTCAAAAGGTTAATGGAGAAGAGGTTTATCAGATTGCCTTATATGATCACACTGGACAGGAATATCTTTTTGACCAAGCGGAAAGATTTAATTCTTTTGGTTTTAATAAATTTCAAGATTGGAGTTGCAATAGTGGATATCAAAGTGTTATAATAAGAGGTAATGAAGTAAAAAGAAGTTATAGTTGTCACGATGCACCACTAGGCACCTTAACTGACGGGTTTAGTTTAATATGTAATCCAAGAGTATGCGTTACACCTACATGTGTTAGTTCGGCAGATAGCAAAATACCCAAGAGAAAAATATTTTATGTTAGATAATTTGTTACCTTTTAAAATAGACAATCATCTAAAGAAAAATAAATTTATTCCTGGTGGTTCTTTTGACAGGGCAGGAGAGTGGTCGGGTGCAGATACGCAGTTGCTCTATAGGAAAAATTTAAAAACACAACCGCAAGATTGGTATTACAGGACCAATTCTGTAAAATATACCAATAATTCTAAAGGATACAGAACCGCAGAATTTGAGAAAATAAACTGGGCGGAATCAATAGTTGTATTTGGATGTTCTTATGTGTATGGCGTGGGCGTGGATGATGCTCATACATTGAGTCAGCAGCTAGAAAATATCATGCAGATACCGGTTATAAATCTAGGACAGGGCGGAACGTCAGTAAATTTTAATCTACATAATTCCGTAATTTTAGCTGACGGATACCCAACACCAAAAGCGGTAATAATGGGTTGGCCAGGCTATGATAGATGTGTGTCTTACAGAAGAACCGGCGTAGAAAATTATGGGTCTTGGAATTTGGAGAAAAATAATTATATGGATCTATGGACCAAAGACAAATATAATCCGCGAGCCAATGCAGTTATGGCCCAGAAAATTTTTCAACTGATATGGAAAAATCGAACAGCGACATATGAATACTCCTTTGATGCAGCTACCTCAGAATTGTTCAGTTTCGATAGAACCTTTGACAACATACACGCCATTGACTTTGCTAGAGATCTACTTCATCCCGGACCTTCTGCTATTAGAAAAACTGCGGAAATTATATCTGTTTCTTTGCAAAATAAAATTTAAACTATGCAAAACATTATAAAAACAGTCAGCAAAACTCCTGATAGACTTGTTGCATTTGGATGTTCGTTCACATATGGCGACGCATTGCCTGATACATGGCCCGTACACGAACTAGGACAAACGTCAAGCAAGTTTGCTTGGCCGGCTGTGTTGGGGAAACTTTTAGAAGTGGAGGTTGACAATCGTGGCCGCTCGGGTGCTAGCAACTTTGAGATACTATTTAACATTTTAAATTATGATTTTAAATCAACAGATGTGGTGATTATTATGTGGTCATTTCCTGATAGAGATATGTTATTCAATAAGTCTCACTTTTGGCAAGAGCAACAGCATACTTCTGTAGGTGCATGGAATGATTCCGAACTAGAAAAGCACTGGGCTATGGCACACAGTTCGGCCGACTTGGCTATAAAGTCTTGGTTTTACATACATCATGCTAGCTTATTTTTAGAGTCACAGGGCATTAAATTTATTAATGTGTTTGCTTCCTACAGAGCATTAAGGAAGTTTAAACCAAAATTTTTAAAAGTTAATTTCTTTAATATTGAACCGGGAATAAAAGATTTTGTTTTTCCAAACGGAGTGTATAGAGATTATGCCCTAGATAACCAACATCCTGGAGTAAACGGTCACGAGTTTATTGCTAACAGAATAAAAGGATTTATGGATGCAAATAGATACTGAACACTTACACTACTGGATGCAGGCTGTTAGGCAAAGTTCAGATCCCATGCGTACCATGGATGCCTTTTGGTCAGGGCAACTTAACAGCAAAGAGTGGTTAATAACTAATCTTCGAAAACATGTAAACAAGATTGTTAGCATAGATATTCACGGCGGCTGGGTTGGGGTATTGGCCAGTATGTTATTTCAAAGCGAAATCAATGTCAAAAATATTCGTAGTATTGACATTGATCCTACATGCGAGCCTATTGCTACAATGATGAATAAACGAGAAGAAATGGCTGGTAGATTTCGAGCAGTCACTTCAGACATGTGCGCTATTCGCAGTGACGCTGATGTTGTTATTAATACTAGTTGTGAACATATTACACAAGATCAATATGATCTATGGTTAAACGGAATGCCACACAATAGTCTTATTGTGGTGCAAAGCAATAACTATGACATTCCCGAACACATTAGAACTGCAGGCAGTTTAGAAGAATTTAAAGAACAGAGTAACCTTACAGTGATATGGGCAGGCGAATTAGAACTGCCCTTGTACACTCGGTACATGATTATAGGAAAAATAAATGTATAACCTAGAAGAAATCAAAGCAGTACACTTAGAAATTACATCCAAGTGCCAGGCCAAATGTCCTATGTGCTCTCGAAATCTTCAAGGAGGCCAGGTAAATCCTATGATTGAATTAGAGGAAATAACCTTAGAACAATTTAAAAATTGGTTTCCTATAGAATTTATAACACAGTTAGACAGTCTATATATGTGTGGTAACCTCGGTGATCCAGTAATAGCTAAAGATACATTGGAAATATATCAATATCTTAGAGAAAATAATCCAAATATATCATTGCGTATGCACACAAATGGCAGCGCAAGAAACACACGATGGTGGCAAGAACTAGCTAATCTTAAAGTTGGGGTTATCTTTGGCATTGATGGGCTCGTAGATACTCACTCAGTCTATAGGATAAACACAGATTGGAACAAAATTATTGAGAATGCCAAAGCATTCATATCCAACGGTGGTTGGGCCCGTTGGGACATGATTGTATTCAAACATAACGAGCATCAAGAAGATGAGTGTAGGCAGCTGAGCAGTAAGATTGGCTTTGCAGAATTTACTGTAAAACACACTAGCAGATTCCGTGACGGGCAATTAAATGTACTCGATGATCAAGGAAAAACTATTAACATCCTGTATCCTACCACTCTAAGTCATTCGATGATTGACAAAGTTAAAAAAGCCAAAGAAGATACATTGCCTATAATTCATTGCAAGGTACAGAAAGGTAATCAAATATATGTCAGCGCCACCGGAACAGTAACTCCGTGTTGCTGGACCGATATGGAGCATGATATCCCAATGTCTATTTCAAGAATTGATTATCTAGACAAAATCGGAGTATGGCCAAATTTGAAAAACGCCACCATACAAGATATTTTTGATTCCGGTTATTTTGATAAGATTGAACAAGCATGGAGTACGTGTGGACTCAAGGCCTGTTCCAAGCAGTGTGGATCGTTTGACAGAATGAATGCCCAATGGGCTGAAAGGTCTAAAACATGACAATGCCCTGGTGTCCAATACCGTGGAGTCACATTGCTGTAAAGAGTAACGGAGCACTACGGATATGCTCGCATAGTCAAAGCGGTGGAAACAAGAATACCTTGCTTGAAAAGGATGGACGGGCTTTGAGAATAGATGATATCAGCAAAGCACTAAACTCTGATACATTAAAGGAGGTTCGATTAAAGTTTCTAAATAACGAATGGCCAGAACAATGTCGTAGATGCAAGATTGAACAAGAGTCAGGCAAGCGTAGTCGCAACCAATGGGAAGCAACTATGTATGATTTTACCAGAGAAGATGCAGAACATATTACACTACCAGATGGCGCTGTAACTGAGCAGCGTATATTTTCTATGGATTTAAGATTAGGTAACAAGTGTAACCTACAATGTGTTATGTGTCATCCCGGTGAAAGTAATCAATGGTATAAAATTCAAGAACAGATCACCGGTTCTAAAATATTCATGATTGATGATGTTACTTACAGCACAGATGGACATGATCACTTTGAGTGGGTTGATCAGGAAGAATATTATCAACTGCTTACCGAAAATGCAAAATATCTGCAGAAAATCAAGTTTGGCGGCGGCGAGCCTTGGCTGGTTAAACAGCACCTAACTCTTCTAAATAATCTATTAGAGCAAGGACTTGCCAAAAACATCGAACTTGAATACAGTATCAATGTAACCGTCGTGCCGCAGGATTTCTTACGCACTATTGATAAATTTAAATTTGTCAAACTATGCTGTTCGGTTGATGGATACGGGGAAGTTAATGAAGCAATCCGTTATCCTACTAAGTGGTCAGTGATTGAAAAGAATCTAGACTTCTTAGATACCGGGCCTCCAAATTCAGCAGTCTTTACTAGTACCACGGTGTCGATCTTAAATATAGAACACTTTGTTACATGGATGCAATGGTTAGAGAGCAAGCAGTTTAAAAAGATTAATACTGAAACATTCTCAGGAGTAGTAAGTCATCCAGTAATGAATCCCAAATATTTAAATCTACGATTAATGACTAACGAACAACATACAAGAATGTTCATGCATCTAAAGAGCCAAACCGCTGACACGGCAATGTTAGATAAGTTAACGCAATGGGAGATGTATTCGAAGAAATTGCCTATGACAGAATCAGAGATTATTCAAGGTAGAAAAGACCTAAAAGACTTCTTTGAAAAGATGTCAAAAATACAAGGCAAAGATTGGAGAGCAATCTTCCCTATGTGCTACCGGATGATAGAAGAATGGAACGAGTAAGGGTTGCACCTGAATACGATGCTAAATGGCTAGAGGTTGAAAGGCCGCAACCTCTGTGCGATAACTATTTAGAATCGTTGTTCACTGATACAGCCACAGGGTTTAAAGGAATTAAACCTGACCATTCGCTAGCAATACATGAACAGTTTAAAGAGAAGGCTACTAAATTTATATTTGGATCGACTCTAAATACACTACCTGGTATTGATGCATTTTCCTTTATAGGCATCACGGCAGGGTGTACTCAGTTTATTGATAACATTTATATGCAAGGCCCTGTACAGGTCTTGCGTGGTGATTATAGATATCACGAAAGATTGGGATTAGCGTATGTTAAAGATGTGGGCTCGCTGATTCCGAATATTCCATTAATTATAGCAATGCCGTTTCCTAGCATTGGTGCCCCACATCATGACATGGAGGAGATATTAAATGAATGTTTGGTTAAAAAGATTAAAGTCCACATCGACAGTGCTTGGACCACCTGTTGTCGTGATATCGTATTTGATTACGGGCATCCTGCTATATCTAGTGTTGGTATCAGTCTTTCCAAAGGTCTAGGATTAGGTTGGAACCGAATTGGTCTGCGTTGGACCAAAGAACAAACTAGAGATAGCATATCGATAATGAATGATTTTCATATGCAAAACAGAATGCCAACTATGATAGCAAACTATGTATTAGACAATGTGTCTAGTGATTACTTGTGGACCAAGTATGGCGAGCTAAATGCAAAGATATGCAATGATTTTGATCTCATTCCTTCTAAGGCCATACATATGGCATTTAAACAAGACAGAACATTCGTTGGTCTATCTACGTTAATTAGGCACTTGAATAATGAGTAAGACGTTTTGCCCTATTCCTTGGCTTCATCAAGCCGTGCGTACCAACGGCGATTGTAGAATTTGCTGTCAGGCAAACGTCACTCCTAATCAAGGAATCTTGAGAAAAGAAAATGGCGAGCCTTATAACGTATCCAGGGATAACATGTTTGATATCCAAAATGCTGATTTACTAAAACGTGTAAGACTGAATATGATCAACGGTGAGTGGAACCCAGAATGCGGCCGTTGTAAGAGTGAAGAAGAAACCGGCATGATGGCTCGGCGTCCAAGCGAAGTAGAGAGGTGGGAAGATTCGTTTACATTCGATGATGCTGTAAATGCTACCAAGCCCGACGGTTCAATAGATCTTAAACCAATATACCTAGATTTACGTTTTGGAAATTTTTGTAATTTAAAATGTCGAATGTGCGGTCCTACAGAAAGTCATTCGTGGTACGAGGAACACACCGATTATTTTTCTGAACAAGGGTTCAATGACACTCAGGGTTTTGTTAAACTTGTTCGCAATGATAAAGGTAGGTGGATTTCCGACGAGTACAACTGGCATGGCGAGGATTATTTTTGGAATAATTTAGAAGAAAATATGCCTAACTTGAGCAGAGTGTACATGGCCGGTGGCGAGCCGTTGTTGATAGAACGACACTATGAGTTTTTGCAAAGATGTATTGATCTAGGACATTCAAAAAATATTGTTCTAGAATATAACACAAACTTGTCAGTGTTACCGGACCGAGCGTTATCTATGTGGCCATTTTTTAAAATGGTTCGTATCGGTGCAAGCATTGACGGCATGGAAGATATACTAGAATATCAACGTTATCCGTTCAAGTGGAATGTGGCTTTAAAGAATTTAAAAATATTAGATGACATTGCTGTTAATAATGATAATATTTTTCCCTCGATGAAATATACAGTTTCTGCCTATAATGTATTTCATTTGCCGAAGTTTATATGGTGGAAATTATTTGATAGCGGATTTAAGAAAATCAACGATGTTGACCATAAACCGGTAATCGGATATCATATGGTGTACGAACCTTATAGAGTATGTACGCAGATGTTTCCAACATCTTTAAAAAATGAACTTAAATTACATTATTCTGAATGGGAAGAAAAATTTAACAACTCCGATTTACCAGATAACATAAAAGAAACTGCAATTAATATTTTACAGTCTGTAATTACATTTACTTTCTTAGAAGATAGATCAAACGAATTGTCTGAGTTTGTTAAATTTACAAAATATTTAGATCAAAAAAGAACACAGGATATTATGACAGTTGCTCCGGAATTAAGGAGTCTTTTTGAGTAAGACGTTCTGTCCATTACCGTTCGTACATCTAGCCACTCGCCCCAACGGTGATGTTCGAGTATGTTGCACAGCCAATGCTAGTGGTGCTGGCATGGATGATAACAAAGGCGCTGGGTTAGTTACTGAGGACGGGGTTAACATGAACCTACGAGAACATACCATTGGACAGGTGTGGAACAGCAAGTTTATGAGAGATACTCGATTACAGTTATTAAACGATCAAGTGCCTACCAGTTGTACTAAATGTTTTCAAGAAGAAGCCAATGGCATTACTAGTAAGCGACAATGGGAAACAGAAGTCTGGAATGAACAAATAGACATGGATAACATTGTTAGCACTACTGCCGAGGATGGATCTTTACCAGTTAGTATACCTTATTTTGATCTGCGTCTAGGTAACTTGTGTCAATTGAAATGTGTTATGTGTAGTCCACATGACAGTTCAAGCTGGATTAAAGATTGGAAATTACAATACCCTAAGTACAAGTCCATCGAGTTAAAGCAAGATCAAGGTTGGGATAGCAAGTACGATTATACCTGGTATCAAAAGGGCAACTTCTTAGACACAATGAAAGAGCAAGCACAGTTTATCAAAGAATTGTACTTCGCTGGCGGGGAACCGCTGCTGATTCCAGAACACTATAAGATCTTACAGTTCATGGTCGACACTGGCAACGCTGGTAATTGCATGTTGCGCTATAACTCTAACGGATTAGAACTACCAGAAAAGTTATTAGAACTATGGAGTCATTTTAAAGAAGTTAGATTTAACTTTAGCATTGACGCAGTAGGTGATAAGAATCATTACATTCGCTATCCTAGTGACTGGAATACTATTGTGAAAAATTTGCACATACTAGACAACACTCCAGACAATATCATAGTTAACATTGCCTGCGCAGTTCAGTTACTAAACATAATGTACTTGCCAGAGTTAGCAAAATGGAAGATATCACAGAACTTTGAGAAGGTTCACATGCATCCAAAGACCAATGGTGATATAGGTACCCATCTAGTATACTTTCCAAGTTACTTAAATATTCGTGTATTGCCTGCGGAGTTAAAAGAATTAGCTGCTAAAAATATTCGACAGTTTACAGACAACCCTCGATGGTTAGGCTTTATTGATTATATGATGCAGGAAGATTGGAGTTCTAAGTTACCTAGTACTATAGAATATTTAGAAACCTGCGACACAACTCGCGGAACCAACTTCCGCTCGGTGTTTCCTGAATTGAATAAATTGGCATAGCATATGCATTGCCATTGTGATAGACCTTGACAAACTTGACAGCATTGCCTGAAGCATTCACAATTTCATCAGTTATACATAATGAACCAGTTTCGATGTTACCTGCAACTTTAAGGTTGCCGGCTGAATCTAAAACCACTTTAACCTTTAGTGTGTGGTCATTAGCAACTGCCAACAACAGCTCAGACGATCCTAGAGTAGAACCAACTTTAAAGATTGCACTACCGATTAACGGAGTTTCTTCTGTAGAGTATCCTAGGCTAGAACCTTGTTTTATTCGAGCATAGATCTGTAAGCCGCCCAAAATGTCGTTGGTTTCAACAGGTAGTTTGTTTTCCTGTGTTCCTCTAGATTTAGTCACACCTATATAAATGGGCCAGTCGCCTTCTCCAGCACCATCAACATACAGTGTTTGACTGTTATCTGAAGATTGAACAATGACGTTGCCTTCGCTGAATATATGAAGGGGCTCGAAACTTTGTTCAGGTCCACAAACAATCTCTTTGTTTAGTAAACTCATTAAATACCTCACAGCTATTTATAAATGAAAAAATTTTACTGGATCCATAAAGATTACCAAAACGAAAGCCTTAACAATTTGGCTCGTAGATTGGTTGAATATAACACCGCCGATTTGTTATCGAATGGGTACGACGTCTTTTATACTGACACGATTCCTACAGACGGATCAGAGTACGAGTACTCCGGCAAACTAGCGGTGGGTAATTTTAACATGGACTATTCTGTTGCAGATATTCCGGTTATAAATGACATGTTTAATTATAATCTTTACTTTCCAACAAACACGCAAGATCCTTTAAGAATACCTGTAGATGTTAAGGGAACATTTGATTGTCTTGTATCGTTGGGTGCTGGCAACATGATCGAAACAACGCCTACAGCCATTGGCCTACAGGGTTTCAATCATTATGTCATTGACATTAGCCCAACCGCTATTCATAAAAGCATGGGTCTGTACAAAGAAATATCAAAAGAGTTTATTCAGCTAGATATTTTTAACACAGATGCAGTTACGAATTTCTTAAAAACATGCAAAGGATCTAGAGGCTTCTGGGTAGTTAGTAATTGTTTCAACTACACCGTTAACTCATTGATATATGATGTCAAGCTGAGATTTAAATTGCAACAACAGTTTCTTGAAGCACTAGCCAACGACACCAACATCGAATGGTATGTGTCAATTTTTACAGCGGATGGCGGCGATTATCATTGTGCTCGTGCTTCCGATATATTAGCAAAACAATTTGATAAACGATTCGAGGTCCTTCCGTGGATAAAGCAGTAACTGATTTCTTTAACGCTAATAAAGATATAGAACACAATAAAGATGTTTTGCCACCTCCTGCTGAATTTTTAAATCTAGAGTCGGACCAAACAGTAACTAATTTCTTTAAGTGGATTCGACATAGTAGTCAATGTAAATCTTTAATGTTGGATACCAACACCGACACATCTGAAATTAAACAAGAATTAAAAACTAGAGCATCTCTAGCAATACCACATCGTGAGCACCCTACATGGAAATCTATAACCTTGTATGGTTATTCATCTATTATGACCAACTCATATGAACAGTATAAACTAGACGGATTAATAACAGACGATGATATTACTGACTGGACAGATGTGAGTAGATTTTTTCCAAAGACTGTTACATGGTTGAAAGCAACTTGTCCGTTAAAAGAATTTTCTAGAATACGAGTAATGGTATTAGAACCAGGTGGGAGCACAACCCCACACAAAGACTATGAGATGGGTCAGGCATTATGCGGCCCCATCAATGTGGCAATATCAAATCCACCTGGGTCGGAATTTGTTTTAGAAAACGGTGGTATAGTTCCTTGGCAAGAAGGAGATTTTAGATCAATGGATCTCGGAAGCGTACATTGCATTAGAAACTTAGGCAACGAGCCTAGGATACACTTAATCATAACACCAGCTAAGACAGATTGGGATATAGATGCCATGCGTCTTGCCTGTAGAAGTTTTATAAAATATCAAAGAGAAAGAGATGACATACGAAGAAATTGAAAGAGGACTGTTGTTTAACAGTCTTGCGAATATTGGCGACTTTATTAAATTAAAAATGTACGTAGATCCTGTTAAGCTAGAACAGGATCTAGAGCAATTTAAAGATAGTTGGTGTCCGTATAATGCAAAGAAAGATTTGCACAACAATCGTTGGGGGTTGCCGGTAACCAGTCACACCGGTGATGTCATGGATAACTATCATCTTAATAGCTTTGGCTATATGCAGCAGTATCACGATGTCGAGATGAAGGAAGAAAACTTCAATACCCCGACGCAGGTATATGATGCATTACCGCAGATACAATCGATCATTGATATGTTCAAGCCCGACATCGGGCGTGTACACTTTCTTAGGATAGGGGCAGGTGGGTTCTTTCCTCCCCATATTGATCACTTTGGTGCTTGTCCTGAATATGTCAGACTCATCACAATATTTGGTAAATGCAAACCAGAAAACTTTGTACAATTAATCAACGGCAAAGCAACTTACTTTGATCCGGGATATTTTTATTGGGCTAACTTTCAACGTGAACATTCTGTATTCAGCTTCTCTGATCATGTGTATTCTCTAATACTCACAGTCAAGCTAACACAACGCACACACGATATTATTTTAAAGAATGGAATGAATGTTTCATAAATTAACCTACTATGACAAGTCTAAAGAAGACTGGTTCCTAGTTAGCTGGACGCTGGGTAACAAGTGTAACTACAGATGCTCCTACTGTCCAACATTCCTCCACGATGGCAGTGCTGGATGGCCGGACTGGGAAACAGTTAAGCATTTTGTAGAAAACTTTAACTTGCCCGATAAAGAGATTTGCTTTCGTATCAGTGGCGGCGAACCTACATATTGGAAACACTTTTTATCGTTAGCTAAACTAATTAAAGAAAAAGGCAATGTCTTTAGTTACCTAACCAATGGTAGTCAATCAGTTGAGTACTATCAGCAACTATCGAAGTACAGTGATGGAATGATACTAACTTATCATCACGAATATGCCAACATTGATCACTTTATAGATATTTTACAAAACGTTCCTGGCATGAAAGGTGTCAATGTAATGCTGACTCCGTCAAACTTTGAAACAACAGTGGCTATAGCAGAGCAGTTATTCAACGCTGCTGATAATGTAGCTGTATGGCCTAAGATAGTATTAGATAAGCAGGAAGGATCATTTACAAACAAGTCAGCAGAGTTTGCTGACGAACAGCGTAAGGTGCTTAAAGAATGGAAGTTCTTACGAGATCTGCCTGACCAAAAGTTGCATCGTGGAAAGATGCTGTTAGATGGTGAAGAAATAAGTGGCAATGAATTAATACTAACTGGAAAAAACAATCACAAGGGCTGGAAGTGCTGGGCTGGTCTAGATGGCATAGGCATTGATCAATGGGGAGATATATACAGAAGTGATTGCCTTTATGGAGGCAAAATAGGAAATTTAGAAAGTTATCTATTACCTTCTGAACCAATTGTGTGCGGTAACAACACATGTACTTGTTTAAGCGACGTTTATTTAAAGAAATCAAATGAATAAAATTATAACAGTTAAAGATTATACAAAAAATTTAAAATTAGGAAGACCAGAATTAGATGGTCAAGCTATGTGTGCAAACAAATGGACGTTTTTATCTGTGCATTTTGATGCGGGTATAATTAAGAATTGTTGTAATGTTCCTGCAAAACCTATAAGTTCTGATGATTTATTAAAATATGACACAGATGTTTTTTTTAATACACCGTATGAGTTGGAAAGAAGGCAAGAAAAATTAGATAACGTAAAGCATTCAGACTGTGCTAGTTGTTGGACTTGCGAAGAAAAAGGCGTTAGAAGTCAGCGTAAACCCGAGCCGTTTTATGAAGCTCACCGATCTCGATTTAATGTTCCTAGAGGAACCGAAGCATTGCCGACTTTCTTAGAATTATATTTTAATAATACCTGTGATTTAAAATGTGTGTATTGCAATGATTTGTCAAGTTCTCAATGGGCAACAGAATTAAAAAAATACAACGAATTGTCTTTAAATTACAAAGACACCACTGACGGAAAACTTAAAGAAATTTTTTATCAATGGTTTGAAACAGAAGGTTGCCAGAATATTTTAAATTACAGTATACTAGGCGGCGAACCTTTGATACAATCTGAATTCCACGAGTTTGTGGAATATTTGTTAGTGCTGATGGAGAAGAATCCAAACAGACATAAAATTAAACCAGAACTCACAGTGTTTACCAACGGCAACACTCCTACCAAATACATGGATAGATGGCTGTTGTTATTAGATCGACTACATAATCACGTATCCGTAAGGATAGAATTTAGTAATGAAAGTACCGGGGCTCGATCAGAGTTTATTAGATCAAACTTAAACTGGAATACGTTTGAATCAAATGTTAACAGAACTATCATAGCAACAAAAGGTAAAGATATTCGAATTAGATTTGCCTGCACACACAATGTTTTAAGTATTGCTAGATTTATCGATTTTTTAAAATGGGTCAATGATCTGCAGATTACTCACGGAGTTGAAATAGAATTTGGATCTAATGGTGTTGTGCAACCTAGCTATCTGTCGACTTGGAATTTAACAGAAGATTATAAAAGTTCTATTACAGAAGCTATTGATTGGATTAATCAAACAGTCCCAAGTTGGAAGGAATATTCTGAATATCTTTCAACAATTAGAGATGGCCTAGGAAAATATAACACAGACGATCTTATTTCTATTCCGGCGTTTGTAGAAAGAATGAAAGAACGCAGAGGGTTAGACTTTGCCACTACCTTCCCTGAATTACAGAATTGGTATAAATTCTGCAACGAAGTCGCAGCCAAGGGCAAATAAGAACTGCTTTTTAGTTTGAATTTCGTAGGCAACGGTCCATGCTCTGCCTTGATACTCGATCGGTCGTCCTAACACGTGGTCTCTATAATATCGACTATGGATAATGTTGCCTTCTTTATCAAGTACAATCAACGGAATTGCTGGTGAGCCAGATGGAAAGAATACTGCATTGTTCTCGAAGGCAATACCGCTTCTAAAACGATATTTTCCACCAAAGTTTAATTTTTCATCAAGATTAAAAGTTTTACTTTTATCAGTATCACAATTATACACAAGTCCGTAGTTGCTTGTACACTGACTCTTGTCACCATATGGTAGAGCAATGATAGTGTCGTCAACCAATATTCCGCAATTAAACTTTTTAAAGAATACTGGAATATCAATCTGTTGCAACCTGTATGTGTTTGTATCAGTGTCAACGATTAACACTTGATCTAAATGTCCGTTCTGACCAAACGGTAATGCGTAAAGCATGTTTCCTCTGACAATAAAATCAGTATATTTTCTTAGTATATGTTTCTGCTCAAACTCTACAGGATACGTTACAATATCAGTGCCATCGAATGAAACAACATTTATGTATCCTTCGGTATCACCCCTAGGTGGACTCCAGAATCTGCCATTGCAATAGACAGTGCCCATGTGCATCTTTCTATGACCGTACGTATTGAAATCATGCAAGGCAACCTTGTCATCTTTGATATGGATGGCGAATGCAGTATCCTCATAACCTAAAGGAAAACTAAATCCTTGAGCACCATCACTAGCAAGACTATAAAACTGACCTTTGCCTGGTTTGTCTATTGCATGGTAGATAGGCTGGTTGTTTTTTATTTGTAATATAGTATGGAAGTTATCAAATATACCGTAAGGTATTGTCCATATACTATCGCCTATGCTGCACATACCATTAAACTTGCTTGTTGCCTGCGGTAGGTCTAAGTCTAAGAAATCAAACTTACCATCTTTGTAGAACATAAACTTGTTATAGTTTTTGCATTTATCTGTGCAAAACGGCGGGCTTACTAGGTAATCGCCGTGTTGGTGCAGTACAAGATGTTTAATCTCAGACTCTCTGTAAAAGTCTTCAAATGCTTTATACCCCATTTAGATTTATCTTTTTAATTACAGTTTCAGTTTCAGTATCAAACACTAATATGTCTTGGAAGCCTTCACTCTCCCCGTATGGAAAAGCAAAGATTTTATCATCTACCATAACACAACTATTATATTTTTCAATAGTGGTTGAGTCTTTGTAATGCTCACTCACATCAACGGTATACGTGCTGTCGTCCTTGGTATCAATAACCAATACTTCCGTTAAGTCTCCAAACGTTTTCCAAGTTGATTCGGGCTCGCACACACAGCCACCTCGAGGAATGAAGTATATCTTACCTTGACTATTCTCGCCGCCCGCAAAATACTTTTTACTTTCTTTGGCAATACCCAACTCCTTAATAGTCACGCTGTCGGTAGTGCCATCGATGATCATTAACTCGCTCCAGTCTTCGTCGTGTCCTGCTGGGGGGAAGTAGATCTTACCGTTCTTGGATATTAGATTACTGTAGTACTTTCTGCTAGTTGCAGTTTGCCCTGTATGAGAGTAGACCCACACACCATCGACGAACATGCCCATTAAGTCAAAGTTGGGATTTCTACAGTAAGGCGGTGCATACAATTTGCCATTGTACTGCGCTAATGTTGTATACTTGGTGCCAGAGTAAGGAGTATCATCTATATCAGTCCACAACGCACTTAGATCAACCAGCGTGTAATCTAGTGTCTTGCAGTTGTATTCTATTCTGTAAGGGAAGTAAGGCTTGGCGATTCGATCACCGCGTGGCATTGCATAAATTATGTCACCTAACAGTTGGCTAGTGTGCCACTTCTTTGTATCGTTGATCGGTAATTGTAGCTGTTGCTGAATTACTGTCTCTGTAGTTAGATCAAAGATCAGCATGTGATCAAATTCTTCAATATCACCGTGCGGCAAAGAAAATATCTTATTGTCATAGATGTGCCCTATAACGTATTTGCCGTGTCCAGCAGTTACTGAAAGCTCTACATAACTAATGTCGTCTGTTAATGTGTCAACGATTAGTATCTTGCTTTCGCCGTAGGGCAAAAAATATATCTTATCTTGATGAGCGATCCCCCATATCCACTTTTCCACAGATGAATCAACAGTTATAGAAATCTTGTCTATTTGATAAGTGTGAGGATTTAGTTTAAGCATATAGTTGATGCTTTCATTTAATCCATACGGCGGCATGTATATCATACCGTTACTGCCTATAGCTGCGTAGCTAAATGATTGGGGAGTCATGATAGTGTGTCTATGCCTTCGAATAGTTTGCACAAGTGGCCGAAGTGATTAACATTCTTTGCCTGTGAAACAAGTTTTAGATGTTGTGGATTATTTCTAGCAATCAGTTTCTTGCTAATACCTGCATCTAAAAACTGTGTACGTAGAAAGTCGTAGTCAAAATTTAACATGATATTTGTTATTTCTAAGTCATTTAGGGGAGCCCAGGTTAACGTATTTCCTAAATGCCAATGTTGATAATCAAACGAATTCCTTCCTAAAATAAACTCTTTAGCCTGATCTGCATTTAAATTTAATTCGTCAGCTTCTTTGTATGATTTTTGTTGTTTTGATCTTAGATAGTAATGGCTATGGTATAAATTAGAATTACTTCTAAGATCGTCTAGGATGTTCTCTCCATTAATTTTTCCTAGCATGTATGCGTGTTGCGGTAATCGCAGCATCATTTCATCACCGTGGGTTCCTGATAACAAAATACTAGGATTAGTCCAATGATGTATATCACGGTAAGCCCAATTATTTCCGATGTCTGCTCGATTGTAGCATACAAAATAATCCATATCTTTATGTTCATATGTGAGTAATTCGTATCTTTTTTTATGTTTAATTATGAACGAAATTAGTAAACTAATGTCTACTCCACCGGTAGGAAATAATTTTATAGGTAAGTCTGTTTCAAAGTTTTTTATCTTATCATCGAGGTAGTGGTATAGGTAATCAAATACTTCATTGTTAGTTAAATTTAAATTTCTAAATTTAGTAGAATACGAGTTTTTTAAAAACTTAACAGAATCGTTAAGTAGGCAAATACCATCGTTAGTGGCATACTGCATTTCGTAATTAAATAGATTGCTAATATTATCACAGTCATAATACACTGGAAATGATCTCTTTATGCTAGTATCGATTTCAATACCCGACGATAGTAATTTAATTGTACACTGATTCTCCGATAATCCCTTGGATATTTGTTTCTCAGTAATTGTCCATCCGGTATCTAGATCAATATGCAGATCGTTATGTTTAACATGTACTGGAAAGTTGTTATTTTGAATTCGACCAATATTAAAAAACATATAATTCCCCAAACGCAGATTTTAAGTCGGATGCTAATTTTTTATACACTTGGTCAATAGGGTGTGATCCTAGATTATCCCAATCAATCATTGTCATTTCATCTCCGTTAATTATAATATTACTCAAAGTCCAATCACCGTGATACACCGGTGTTGTTTCTAAAATTTGACTTAGACAAAAATTATGTATTTTCTCAACAAATTCCAAAGTATGTGGAAATTCACTTGCCGGTGTTCCTTCTACAACTTTAAATCGAATCCAGTTGTTTCCGTGTTCAAGTACATATCCCGGTAATAATAGATTTAAATCCTCTACATGTTTTTCAATCCACACTGGATCTACATTATACCAAATCTTTTTATAACTATCCCCACAAAAATAGACAGCTCGTTGTTTTTCGTTGTTATATCGTATTAATTTCACGGGAGTTTTAAATGCAATAAATAGTTCACGAAGTATTTAACTACTGTCTCGTTAGGAGAAACATATCTTGGAAGCCAGGGTAATCAAGGATTACGATCCGAATAATCACAATATCACAGAAGATCTACTGTACGATACCAACGACTGGGATCTTGTTGAACTAAATTATGATGTTAACAGTGTTGATTTAAAAACCTGGTGGGATGATCTAATAACTCAATTCCCAGAAACTATTTTTAATTTTAATAAGAACCACGATCTCTTAAATCTTGAAAAAAGCAAAGAGATGGTCGAGACTGGCTATTGTGGTTATTACTGCGGCCCTATTGACGGTGTCACAGTAGCTTGGCCCATTGAACGATATGAACCATTGCCGCCGCCTGTTCAGTGTAATCCAGAACTATACCCCGAAGTCAACATGGATTCATTTATAGATGATGCTGTTATTATGCCTAAGTTCTGTTTTGGATATTTTAAAGATCTCGTAGAAGCGTTGGGGAGAGACGCATTTAGGCAAGTGGTAACATCCCGACATTATCCGGGTATGTATATTAAACAACACATTGACAGTAAAAGATTAAAATTACACATTCCTATAGAAACACCAGACGGTTCTTATTTTCATTTTGGTAAAGACCGAGATAGAAAATATCATATGAAATTGGGGAAAATATACATCCTCAATACAGGCGATTGGCACGGAACATCTAATGACACCGAACAATGCCGAACTCATATTATTACCAGGATAACTAGAAATCATGTTTTGAAAGTTATCGAGATGTCTAACAATGATTGATATTAAGGTTTATTCTAAAAAAAACTTTGAGGAGACTGGATTTACAGACACTAATGTAAGTCGGTTAACCGACAATTTTTTTATCTGTATTAATGCAACTGGACACGTACACAGTACACCACATTTTACAAAATCGTATCCTAGCATACTTAATTGTTATTTTGATGATGTTGAACACGATCAAGTTAAATTTGATACTATATTCAACATAGAATTTAATGCTCGTGCGTGTACACTAGAGCAAGCAGTTGAAATAAAAAATTTTATAGATGCTGTGCCCGACGAGTCTAAACTGCATATCTATTGTTCTAAAGGCAAATCTAGAAGTCCTGCTGTGGCGAAATTTGTAGAAGAATATAAAAATAATAAAACCGTTGAATATGAAAATTATAATCAACACGTTTACACTATTTTAAAATCCTTGATATGCTGAATTTTAAAATAAAATTACTCGATAATGTAGTGTTCGACCAGAGCGAGCTAATCTCTTATTATGATAAAATTAACAAAGATTATCAACACATGAGATGGACCCCTGGAAATAATATTGATACAAAAACACATTCTGTAAATGAGATGTATAGTTGGGCTGTACAAAGCAATTTAAAAGATCCAACAAAGCCTTGTCCGCCGTATCATATAGACACCGGTGAAGAAATAAGCGAAGCAGATAATTGTCAAGTGCCTACGGAATTAATTTTTGGGTTCGGTAAAAAAATTATAGATACATTTCCTGAAGCAAGGCAATTAGGAATATCCGGTCACCCACCAAATACCAAAATAGAGTTGCATCCAGACAACGATGAATTTTTAAAAATACACATACCTATAATAACCAATCCAGATGCATGGTTCTTGTATGAAGATGAAAAATTTAACATGCAGGTAGGTAATGCTTATCTAGTGAATACAACTATACTGCACGGCACATATAATCAAGGCTCAACTGATAGGATTCATATGATTTTTAAATTTCCGGCAGCACAGTTAGAAACAATCTTGACAGGAATGTACAGTATATGATCCGAATACCACCAAGCGAACTGGATTTTAATATTTTAGATGTATCCGGAACACACATCCCCGGATATAAACCTTACATCATTGAATTTCCTATTATCGATACTGGTTGGAAAATTAAACCGTGGTTTAAAATTGATCTTGAAAAATTAAGAAGCTGGTACGAGGACTTGGAAAAAAACTACGGAGATTGGAAATTTATTCATGGCGAACATAAATGGATGTGGAAAGAAGATCCCAGCGATCCAACCGGTGAAACTGGACACAAATTTATGCCTGATAGTGCCTGGTATAATTTAAGTTGGAACCCACCCGATAGACAAGGAGTATTACCTCCAGAACGTAGTAATGCTAAACCGGAATTCAAAGATACAGAAGAAGATGTTCCTGAATTATTTCCGAGAGAGTGTTTCAACGGATACATGTTGGAAGTTGGGGAAGAAATTGCCAGCAAGGTACGAACCAAAAAAGTAATTGTTAGCATACTAACACCCGGAACAATACTGCACACACATCAAGACGCTCCAGATAAATTTCGATTTCATATTGCCTTGTATACCAATGACGATGCATATTGGATCATTGATGGTGAACGTATTCAGATTCCCGCAGATGGTTGGGTTTATCTCGTAAATACTTCGTACCCACACTCTTTATACAACGAAGGCAGTTCTCCAAGTATTAAGATTTATGGAAAAATCTATACCGAGGATGTACTTAAATTGGATCTATAATGTTACTAGCAATTCTAATATCGTTGGCCTACTCAGTTTTTACTATTTTTATATGTATAAAATATATACATCCGAGAGCGCATCAAGGAAAGAATTATCAAGAAACATTTAAAACAGTATTATATAGGTTTTGGTTTTGGTTTTCAACCGGTTTAAAATATAATGAATGGGCGGCAATACATCGCCATAATCACACACATGCTGAGCAAAAATGGAAAAATGGAAAGCCAGAGAGCAGAATTATTAGAAGCTTTATGTATAACCATCAGAAAGTTAATAAAGATTTAGTAGAAGAATACGGAATAGAAGTTCCGTATTCTTGGTTGGATAAGAATGTGTATTATCGATTTTCTTTTGTCGGGCCTATACTAAATTTATTGCTACTTTTCTTGTTATTAGGTTTTTGGGGAATTATTCCTTGGATAACTAATTTAGGCTGGACGATACTTTTAAAGTCTGAATCAGTTAACGCTGATGTTATACGCAACTATAGTGTTAATGAATTTTTAATTATCTTTAAAGAATCCGGAAATTATTATGAATAAGAAAAAAATTATTATAGTAGGCGGCGGAACAGCAGGATGGATTAGTCTTGCCTATCTCGCAGCAACTACAGATGCCGAGTTAGTGATTATTCATAGTGATGAGGTTGATAGTTTAGGAGTCGGGGAAAGCACAACTCCTACAGTTAAACACGTGGCTGAGGCCTGCGGAATTGACGAAGCTACTTGGATGAAAGATGGCAAAGCCACTTTTAAATATGGCATTGAGTTTTTAAATTTTAACAAGCCCGGAAGTCGTTGGTTACACACATTTGATGATTTACTTCCAGGACAATCCTTTCACACACCAACCACAGAGTTTGGTAAAAATATTTTTAAGAAAGAAATTAGCAGTGTGGAATATTTCCTAACTAAACGTGCTCAGGGATTGGCCGGACATGACATTGACTGGTTCAATGACAGTCAAGGTGGCTGCGAATTTTTACTTAAAAATAAACTAAGCCCGTACACACAACAAGGTAATGCTAATTTTAGCAAGTTTCCAGGTTATAGCTATCATATCAATGCTATGGAGTTTGGCAACAGTTTAAAAAGTCATACTCCGAAAGAAAGATACACAGAAATACGTGCTCACGTAGAAGGAGTTGAGTACGATGAAAACGGTGTAAAAAATATTGTACTTAAAGATGGCACAAAGATGTCCGCTGATTTGTATATTGATTGTACCGGGTTCCGTAGATTATTAATCGGTGAGATGACCAAGTTTAATCCGTACGTCGGATTACTTAATAATGCTGCTATCTGGGGACCTGTAAAAGAACAAGTATACAGACCCAGTACTATAAGTGACGCCCAGCCGCACGGATGGATATGGGAAACGCCTACTTGGGGACAGATCGGATCCGGTTATGTTTTTAGTGATGATTTTATTACATTAGAGCAAGCAGAGGATCACATTAGAAATCATTGGAAGAAGAAAGGCATGGAGTGGAACCCTCTCAAGTCTGTCAAGTTTACCAGTGGACGATTAGAAAATATAGCAGTTAAAAATGTTGTTGTCAACGGTCTCGGTCAAAGCTTCATCGAACCACTCGAAGCCACAGCTATTATGATTACCTGTGTTACCATCCGTAATGTATCAAAGATGTTTAACAAGCACAGCGGGTGGAGCGAAAAAAGTAGTAGAATTTTAAGTACAGTGATGGAACGATTCCTTGAAGAAACCAAAGAGTTTGTGCTAGGTCATTACACACTAACTGATCGAACAGAAACTGACTATTGGCGTGCCTACCACAACACAGATATTTTAGAATACATGGCCAAGATGATTGAAAAGAAATTAGAAAAAGAATGGGTCAGCCACGGTGAAACTAATCTCAATGGCTACAACTGGGCTAGTATGTTGATAGGCTACGATAAACCGTATCTTGGAAAATTGCCTAAGATAGAAGCATGGCAGATGGACAACTATGAATTTTATACCAAGCAACTAGTTGAAAATTATCGTCACCTATACAGTAAAAACTTATCTATCGAAGATAGATTAAAACGTATTCACTCTTAAAATCCAACACTCTTTTTTCGTTCTTCGAAATACCGATCAACGTTAAACTTCCAAATACTTTGTTTAGTGTTGAATAATTCAAATTCTTCATAGGCCTTGATAAACACTCCTCGTTTGACTAGCATTGGTGCAATTTTTTGATCTATAAATTGACTCCTAGCAAAAGTTTCAGCATTGGGTGTATTTGTACTTGCAAATATTTCAGCCTTGGGATCGTGAGACAATACGAACTCTATCTGCATTCCTATCATATAGCTTATCTGATATCCTAATTTAAAAATATCTAAAGTTAATCCCTCTCCAAGCCGATATCCAGGAAGCTGTGCCCCTCTAAAAAATACACGCCAAGCATGCTCGTGTACTTCAGGAAGATGATGCACTCCTAGCAAATTCCAGATGCAATCGTTGTCAGTATCATACCCTATAAAATACTGACCGTAAGGCATTTTCATTTTGTCGAGTTTAATCGACTCAAAGCTGTCATTATTTTTTAAACCTTTTTCTTTAAAATAATCGCAAAACTTTTGTAGAGAAGGATAGTCTGCTTCTTCTAGCAGTCTAAACACAAGGTTTGGTTTTCCAGGTACTGTTAGTTGCATTAATTTTTCTTCGTAAAAACTTCTTTGTTGTAATATCAAAAATATCGTTTGTATAATGACCGTTGATCACACATTCACCTTCATCGGTAAACTCTACAGTATACCCGTCTTTAGGTGTGAAATCAAATGCTTCTGAGTTATATCCTACAAACACAGGTGGCGGCATCTCGGTCATACCATACCAATTAGCCACTAGTTGGACTCCCCTTGCTCTAAATGAATCAATCATCTCTTGAGAGCACAGTCCGCTGCCCACTACCATGTAACGTACTGAACTCATGTCAAAGTTATCCCAACCTTTGGTTTTAGATAGTATTTCCCAGTGCCTAGGAACTAGACTAATATATGTAGGCTGATATTTATTAAACAACTTAATGTATGAATACGGATCAAAGTTGGCAGTAATTAGTTTTGCGCCCGCATACTGCGCCGGCATTGCTGTCACAGTATAGTGGGCAATAGTATTTCCTGGGAACACATCTAACACCACATCATCTTTAGTAAGACCAATTTCGGTGATTGAGTTTAAAGCAAATCGTTTGATATCCTCCCAAGTATATGATATTTCCTTGGGTTCTTTAGTTGTTCCAGAAGTATGTAATACTAGACCGTTCATATCAATGTTAATAGTAAATCAGTCATTTCTTGATTAATTCCTTTACCGCCGTGCCCAGTATATGTGCCATCATCTTTTAAATAAACGTCACGACTAAAACAGTAATTCAAATCTTCAATATGTGATTCTCTATTAACACTAGGAATGTTGTTTGCTAGTACAACTCGGTCCTCATTGTAAAAAGACATCTCTACCAGCTTGATGTTCAAGCGGTGGCAGGTACTTCTTAAAAAGTTAATGTACATTGTAGATTCTTGAACATAGAAATCTGTTTTTTCAAGTTCTTCAAAGGCTGCATAATGATGTGGCCATTGTTCTTTGCTGGCTTTAAACTTTGACTTATAAAGGAGATAGTTTCCGTTTGAATAGAAATTGTAAGCATCTGGAAAATGCTCAATTACCAGAACCTTAGGAAGATGCATGTTTGTTTGTAAGAAATTAAAAAACGACATGGCTTGTAGTTTAACTCCGTATATAGGCCCAGAAAAGTTTATGAAATCTAATCCCAATGATGCACTAACTTTTTCAGTAAACCGATCCTCTTCGTTGAGCCCACAGCCTAATGTAAAACTGCTGCCACCAAAGTATATGTAATCTCCCTTAACGTCTTGCACGTTTTTCTTCATTCGTAATCCCTGTTCATTAAAATTATAAATCACAGGAGTATTGTGGTACATCCAATTAGCCGGAATTTCAGTTTGATTTTTTTCAAACAGTGGTTTCGAGTCGCTGCCGTAAAAATCCCATACAGCATCATTTGGTAACGATGTATGTTTAAAAGGCCAATAATCTTGAGCCAGGGGAATAATTGTATCTACAATCGGTTTCATTCTATGTGCATCCTTGTGTTTAATAGTTTTGTTATAGCTTCCGGAGTTGGATTGTTGTGGAGCATCCACCAATCTTGATCGTCGTTGTTCCAAGCAGCGTGTAAGATGCCTGTGTTTAAGAGGTATGTTTTTCCTGCTTCTAATTTGTATTGACGGGTAATATCTGTTAGATCACTGTCGTAATTAAAAAAATGATCAGGCCCAATACTAGGAACTGTGTGCATCCTTATTAAGAATGGTTGTCCTGCACCTGTGTCTTTGTGAGTTCTTAGCCCACATCCCTTAGGGAATCTAACTAATCGCGCTACTTCAAAAACATCAGGACCTAGCAGATCATAATATCTTTTCCAAAATCCGAACATGAATTTTTCAAGAGGTCGATTCCATGTGCTGTCAAAGCCTGATTCATAAACTTCAGGATATAGTTTTCTAGAAGCAACACCTTTGAATGGCAGCACTCCTTCTCGTTGATAACTCCACTGAAGCATCCACTGTTCTGGCTGTTCTGTTTGTGTTCTTATCAGCTGGTCGTCTCGAGTCTTAATGAAGTATTCTAATCTTTCTTCATCGACATACTGATCAACATCCGACCATGCCCATACACAATCTTGATTTTTTATCTGTACTTCGTTGACCCATTCCATAGCAGCGGCAATATCTACTGTGATGTTTAATTCGATTAAGTCCCAGTCATTGTTTTGTAAATCCCCAAAAGTGAGACCTGTTGGGTCTTTAATAAAACGAGCCATGAAAAATCCCTAAGTTAGTAACAGGTATTTATTGTTACTAATCTTAGGGATACTGTATTATGATATGGTTAGTTTAGGTCAACCCAAGCAGCACCAGTGTATCCTTGAAATTTAGTTCCTGTAGTATTGAAAACTATCATACCGGCTGCCGGCGCTGTAATTGCAGCGTCTCGTGCAGCATTGTTTGCATATACACCTGGTTTTAAAACAGGAGCAGAGAAAACTCCAACATCGTCGAATTCTGCTACTTTGGAATTTCCTGGATTGTCGTTGTCGCCGATAAAAAACTGTAATTTACCTGAAGCAAAGTTAGATACAAGATCGCCTGGATCGGACACCACGGCTCTTACAACTGCCAAGTCAGCAGTTTGGGCGCCGCTCGCGCCACCATTAACATATCCGGCAAATTGCAGTTGACCTAGAAGATCGCCTGCGCCCAGCACTGTCTGGCTGCTAAAGGTTCCGTTGGTAGACTTTATTCTTAAAAATGCACCCGCCTGCGTGATTCCAGGAGCACCGGCAAGTTCTGCGTTTACGGTTAGACCGGCCTCAGTGTTGTAGCTGTAAATTTCAATTCTATTTCTAGTTGTAAAATTTCCAAAATTAATTTCGGTGTTAGCGGCCACTGTTATTGTATCATCGCTTAACGTTATTGTGCCGTTTGATAAAGTTCCGGTGACTCCGTCGACTAACATAGTCGATGTATCTGAAAATACCGAACCATTAATATCACCGTCTAAATTACCAGTTACATTACCAACTAAATTACCTGTAACATTGCCAACTACATTGCCTGTAACATTGCCTGTAACGTTGCCTACAAGTGTTGATCCCGCTGTACCTGTTATTACTCCTGCAACATTGCCAGTTACGTTACCAGTTAAATTGCCAGTTACGTTACCAGATAAACTTCCGTTGAATGTGTTATTGATGGCATCTACCATTGCAGTGCTATCATCTCCAAATACTGAACCTTTAAATGCATCAGCTCTTATAGTTCCAGCAAAATTTGATAAATCAAGAGCTGCACTTATACTAGCAGACGCATCGTTATATGTGAAAGTTATTCCAGAATGAGCACCGTTGCTGAAAAGCAGGGCCGCAGCATCTTGTGCATTTTCATCGGTATATCCGGTAATTTGAACACCGCCTAATGTAGCACCGTTTCCAATGTATAATCTTTGGTCGTTGGTCACATACAGCAGTTCGCCTTGAGCCAGAGGCTGTGTCATTGCTGTGCGTTCTGCTTCGGTGCCTCTGCGAATCTGTAAGGGCATATTTTCTACTCCTGGAATTATTCCTATCACAAGTATTTATGCCGCTGATACTAGAACGTAGAGTCAAAAAAATAGCACCCGAAGGTGCTATTTTACCCTCATTTATAAGCGCCTTAGGGCTGGCGCTAAAATAGGACTACGTCCTAATCTGCTGTAGGCCCGTTTCCGGACTTGAATCCGATGCTGCCACCTTCTGCTTCAATCCGTGCAATAACGTCTTCAAACAAGATAGGAGCAAAGTCCGGCGTTTGTTCCACGCAAACACAATGATAACGAGTATCTACTATGTCAGTGATCTTACCACCAAACCCGGGTAACATAACACGATTGGCATGCAAGTGCCCGTGTATGTTAGTACCAAAACGACCCAACGATTCCGGGTGTAACGGAATATGGCTTAAGATCATCCCGTTCATAACGTGATATGCCCGCAATTCCCTAAAGTGTTCACGGTAGTCGTCATCTCTGAAGATGTCGTGATTACCACGGATCAACACCTTGTCACCGTTTAACCTACGCATGATTCCCAAGGCTTTGCGGTTGATAACAACATCGCCTAAATGGTATACCTTATCAGTGGGTTTTACCCGTTCGTTCCAGGCCTTGACCATGGCTTCGTCCATTTCCTCAGCAGAATCCCATGGACGTAATTTTGTAACACCATCGTTACGTGTGAAGCGGCATACACCTGTGTGTCCAAAGTGTGTGTCGCTGACTAAAAATACACTAGGCATCATGCCCTCCTTTCATCGTTCTAATGTTCTTCGAAAAAGTAATTCTTGTTTAGAAAACGCTTCAACTTCCCACGGCATCTCTAGATACCTGTGATTTTTTCGATAACGCTTGCCTTTCCAATAATTTACTCCATCTATCTGTTTCAATGTTCCTTTGGCCAATTGCTTAACGTGTACCATCTCGTGAGCAAGTGTAAGCCCCATGTCTTTCAAGTTTTTAGGTTTGATCAATACAACATAGCTGTCAATCGCATCTAACGGAACTGTGGAACCTTCCTGTCCTTCTAGATCGCCCTTGCATACTCTAATCAACAGAGTTTTACGACTACGTTCTAGTTTAAGCTCTTTGAGCATCCTAGGAACAATAATTTTAAAAAACGTCTTGGTTCGTTTACTACGGGTTTCAATTAGGTATTCCATTGCTTGCTTTCTCAGTATGTGTATATTATAGCACAGAAAATCCAAACTGTCAAGTGGCTAAAACGTCACACTATACCTGCGGTTTGGAAATAATATATCCGTTCTTAATGATGCCATCAATGGCTGTTGACAGCAGTCTAATACCCATGGGACTAAGATCTCGACGCCAAAGTGTTCCAGCATTGTCGTCCTGTTTCACCGCACACCAATCTTGAATTAAGATATTGCCCTGATCCCATTCCTGGGATAGTTGATAAACACTTCCACCGGCGATTACATCTTTACAAGCTATTGTGTCTTCGACAGCGTGTTTACCTCTGTGTCTAGGTAAAAGGCTGGGGTGATATCCTATTCCGCCTAATTTAGATTTTGACAACGCTGCATTACTAACTCGAGCATGAGTATATGCAGTAACGATTAGATCACAATCATCTGGTGTTGCATCAGCATCTACTAGCGTTGGATTACTTGTGTACAATTCGTAATCTAATTTTTTTGAAAGTTTTCCTAGACGATCATCTTCTTCTGTGACTACGACTCGTTGTATAACTACATCGCTTTTACTTGCTAAAAGATGCAGAGCTAGGCATCCAAAATGTTTTCCGCCGATGAGTACAATATTCACCAATTTTCTACACCCGACACTTCAATGGATACTCTAGCAGGATACTCTGCTATTTCTGTCTCGTAGGTCATTGTAAGAACACTACCAATACCAGAACTGTTATCTTGTTCTAGCGTAAAGTATTCTGTGCCCACAGCTTCGCAGATATTTTTAATTTTGTTCAATTCAAATATATTTAAATGTATCATACATCACCTTCTTTGATTCTACGAGCTCTACGCTCAGCAGCTAGTGTAAATACCTTTTCGTTGTCGTTGGTCCAATCTATGGTCTTGGCCGGAATAACTATGCCGGAAGGCAAGGTAACTCCGTTGATACTGTGGGGTTCTTGCTCATCGTATAACCAACCCAGGGTTCTCATCATGCGGTGCTTGACCAATAGGTTGGGGCTGCGGAATGCCTCGGTATCGTTAAAACCTAGCATGACACCAATTTCGCACACTGCCCCGCTGCGACAAACGCCAGCATGGCAATGCACCACAACGTTCATGCGATTTTCTAATGCGTGTTGCAACAGTCGAACAAGTTCGTCGGCCTGCTCTTGGCTGCAACGCATGGCTTCGTCCAAACATTCGTCCTTGGCTTCGATGTCCAAGAACTGGAATTGATGAACTTCTTTGAATGTGTGCAAAGGGGTGGGAAAATCGCCAGGCGGATCACAGATTTGGATCAGCATGGAATTTGATCCCGCATCGATGTGAAACCCTTTACGGATGTCACTGAGTGCTACGTTTTGAATCCATGGCATGACCAACTCCTGTTATAATCTATATGAAATACGACCTTTGCTGAGATCGTAAGGACTAACTTCTACCTTGACACGATCGCCTAGAATAATACGAATTTTGTGTTGCTTGAGTTTGCCGCTGGTATAGCAGAGTATTATAGTAGACATATTATCTATCTTTACTCTAAACATATTACCGGGTAGAACTTCTTCCACAGCCCCGGTTAATTCAATTATGTCTTCTTTGGCCATTTATGTTTTGTCTTTCTTTTTTGACTCGACCGATTCGGCCAGCTTTGTTCCAATCGTATCTAACACCGTCTGGGCATACACCATCTACTACAGAGTCAACCCCAAACACACCTACGATTTCAAATTCGCCACCTTGAATAGTGACGAATACATTTAACTCTTTAGCAAATGCCATTGCCAAATCTAAGTCGGCAAACTCTGTTGATTGTTCTTTATCTATTACTTTATACATGCAACTATTATACTACCATTCTATCAATGTGTCAAGTGGTGCTCCAACCAAGAATCGAACTTGAAATACATCCTTACCAAGGATGCGTTATGCCATTTAACTATAGGAGCATTCTATATCTGCTGCCAATATGAAACGATATTGGTTGCTTTGTACGATGCCTGGACGATGCCATGTTTCACTGGGATATATGATCCAGTGTCCCTGGGTGGGTTTAATAAAATATTTTCCGTCTTGTTCTGCACCGTTGGGTGCTATCTCTGTGCCGCAGTAGTCTCGATCTTTGACGTCGTTGGGAATGTGAAGATAGTATATTCCGCTGAACATTTTACTATTGGGATTTTTTGGATGCCAATGATTGTGCCACAGTTTTTCACGATTTTCGGCACCCTGGAGATTGGTCATAAAACTCCAAGCCATCATCTCTGATACTTTGACTTCACGACCTAGATACATGAATAGGCTGAACATAAAGCTCATTCTGTATTTCAACCATACAGGTTCCGGTCGCGCAAATATATTCTCTTTGGTTTGAAACTTGGGGCTGTTTGTAAAGTAATTGCCATCGGCAATGATGCCCTTGATAATGTTGCAGGCCACGGCATCATCTTGCTCAGTGATAACACTGCTAAAATTGAATTTACGAACAAGCTGTGTTTGATCTACTACCTGCATGGCGTCCTTGGAGCGGGATAAGAGAATCGAACTCTTGACCGAAGATTGGAAATCTGCTGTTTTACCATTAAACTAATCCCGCATCGAATTTATTCTACTCTTTTAAGATATTCTCGACCTATCTTGCCTTCTTGGATTTCTAGCAAGGCACTCACCGGAGCATTTACTTGAGTGGTATGTCCTGCTGCCTTGTGTCTACGAGACAATTCTCTAGCTCTTACTGTGGCTATGAGTACAAGATCAAATCTGTTGCCTCCTGCTTGTTCTACACATTTTTGTGTATCTATGTTAGGACCACGGCTGTCAGTTAGTTTCATTTTTTTGCCTTTGTAAAAACTGGTTGCGGGAGTCGGAGTCGAACCGACGATCTGAAGCTTATGAGACTTCCGAGATACCACCTTCTCCATCCCGCGATAAATTTAATAAAACACACTTCGCACTTTTGTCGACGCTGGTGTGCAGTCCTTCCAACCTAAACTATGTTTAGGCAAAATGTGTTTTATTAAAGTGTCTAGCTACTCACACCACATGAGCCCTAGACTGAGCGGTTACTCTGTCCATAACATTTATTCTTATGGAAAGGTGTTAAACCTCACCTAATGCGTCTCCGAATTCCCCATAAGGGACCGGAAGGCCATTGCACTACAAACCTAGCACTCTTTATGGTGACTGCCCCACCCCCTTTGTATAACGGGCAAGGGCGCCCGGGGTCTGTTACAGCAAGCCTTCTGCTTGCAGTGAAGCCACTACATCATCACTCAGAGGAATCTCTGTCTTGATGTTCAACTCAAGCACTTCGTCGTTGAGCTGTTGTTTTTGCTTTTTCAGGTTAAGCACTTCTGCTTTGGCCTGTGCAATTTGTTCTCGACCAAGCACACTGGTACTTACAGTGTCGCTATAACCGTAGATGCTACGACGGCTTGTTTCGCCTTTGTCGTTCTTGATCTTTTCCAACTTGCCTTTGATCACTTCCAAAGAAGTAATCTCTGTGGCCTTGGCTAGTTCTTCTAGCTGACCGATGCGTTTGTCAATGAACGCTGCCTTGGCCAGGGCTGTGTTGATACCACTGGCTGCATTGGCTGTGCCAACCAATGCACGGATGTTGTACAGAGCCATGGTCAGCTTTTGTCTGCGACCATCGTTGGCGACCAATTCAGAGTTGGCCTTGGTGATGGCAGCTTCTACGTCTTGAAACTCGTTGAGTTCCACGGTGAAATCTACCTTGATACCTTTCACAGTATCGTTGATGCTGTTCTGCACAGCATTTGCTTTTCTCAGTGTGATATTCATTTTTCTTCCTTTATTCAAACAACAATGACGGGTCCATGAAAGGTCAAGTAATAGACCGGACAATATGCAACGGAAGGTTTGTAATCTTCCTTTGACAATGTGCAATATACAATACACAGAGGTCCATATATTTCCGATTAACAAATGACATTCTATTAGGGATCGGATCACATAAACACGTTCCATTGTTCAGATGGTTGTAAGTTTGGAGTA
>Ga0209551_1000012_pt1 | contig 59480 bp, 68 predicted proteins | sample LauGreSuBDMM15SD_2_FD_187568 | JGI IMG/M metagenome (GOLD analysis project Ga0209551, IMG submission 187568) | Freshwater lake microbial communities from Lake Michigan, USA - Su13.BD.MM15.SD (SPAdes) (version 3) | ecosystem: Environmental > Aquatic > Freshwater > Lake | place: Lake Michigan, USA... | reverse complement strand
CGCGGCACTGATAATCAAGTGGCAAGGGCTGCTTGGGCGGCGGATAATCAGATGGCCTTATCTGTTGATCAAAGTGATTTAAAGCAGATTACCGCAACTGTGGCCCAATTGGCGGTGCAAAGTGTGAGAGATAACTTGGCGAGTAATTGCAGAAATCTTCCAGATGTAACTGGTGCGCAGCAGGTCTCTAATATATTTAAAAAGTTAATTAATCAGCCAACTCGGCAACAGATTAATTTAGGGAAAACTTTATTAAAATTGAAAGTACAAGATACATTTGGCAGGGGATTGCGTGGTTTTATTTACTCATTATTACAACTCTTAACTATGGTTTATCGATGGATTAGGCCATACAAAGATGTAGTTGTAAATAAACCTTCTGCAATAAAATTAGTTGAGGGTGAGGTGAGTGATTTATCTAAAATAATTAAGAGTGGTGAGCCATTTGAGCATTTGCTTACCGGTGCATCAGATGCATATAAATCACGGCGAACTCAGATTGCAAGTGCGGCTTACTTAAAGTAATTAGCCAGCAATTCGTAAATACCAATGCAGCCCTGTATCCTTACACCTGCACTTCGCCCCCTTAGCTCAGTTGGTAGAGTGTTTCCATGGTAAGGAAAAGGTCATCGGTTCAATTCCGATAGGGGGCTCGAGGAGAAAAAGTTTGGCGGGGTAGCTCAGCTTGGTAGAGCAAGCGGCTCATAATCGCTGTGTCGTGGGTTCAAATCCCGCCTCCGCTACAAGTTAGAAACAGGCAGTAATTTCAGTAAATGGTGAGGGTCAGGTAACCTCACCCAAAGAAATTAACGAAAGTTAATTTAACTACAAGGCTAGGAGCTCAACCATGGCAAGTAAAAGTGCAGATGTTCGTCCAAAGATCACAATGGCATGTGTTGAGTGCAAAGAGCGCAACTACATCACACGCAAGAACCGCCGTAACGATCCAGATCGCTTAGAGCTTAAGAAGTTTTGTGCGCGTTGCAAATCTTCACAACTTCATCGCGAAACTCGTTAATTAAAACCCGCCAATGGCCGGGAAAATTCGCATCTGCTTAATTGCAGAGGGCTTTGTGGATGATTTACTTATCTGTGTTAATTCAATTACCAAACACACAAGCACTCCGATAAGTATTCATGCCAATGGCAAAAGCAATTGGCTAGCTGCAGATTTGTTTGATTCTCCGCAGATAACTCTTACCCAAGAAAAGAATCCACTTGGTTGGGGCAATTTAGTTAATCAATTTCTCAATACCTACACCGAGGATTACCTAATTATTATGGATCCCTCAACCACATTTACGGCAGATCCAATAGAGCTCACCCTTGATCAACTATCCACCGGATATCAAGCGGTGGGATGGAAGGGTGGGTTGGTTAATTTAGCTGATGATTGGAAGAGCACTGAAGATAAAGGCGTAGGTGAAGTGGATGTGTTATTTAGTTACTACCTAGCACTTGATCGTAAGTTTGCAATAGCAGCAGGTGGTGCTAATCCAAGTGCAAAGTATTATCGAAATGCTGACATTGAACTTAGCCTGGCACTTAGGCAATTTGGTGGCAAATTACTACAAATAGATTTACCCCTCACACAAGGGCGGCATCATGGTTATTACGATAGTGATCCTGATTACCGAGATAAGAATTCGCGCAAGAATTACCAACGGATCTTAGATCGGTTCAGAGGAAAAAATGAGATCCTCTGTGCCCGTAGATAGGCTTAGGTAATGGAGCAATTATCTGATTTCACCACACTTCGAGTAGGCGGACCTGCACAAAAGATTGTGCATGCTCACACCGAGGATGAGTTAATTGAGTTTGTAAAAGCAGCAGATGCGGCTAGTGAGCAGGTTTTAATTTTAGGTGGTGGGTCAAATTTATTAATTAGTGATTCAGGATTTGCCGGCACTGTAATAAGAGTAGAGAGCAAGGGAAGCGCTTTAGATTATGACGCTTGCAGTGGGGGAATGATTGAGGTTGCAGCCGGTGAGGATTGGGACAAATTTGTTGAGCTAACAATTAATAAAGGCTTTGCTGATCTGGAATCTTTAAGCGGTATTCCAGGCACTATTGGCGGTGCACCAATTCAAAACATAGGTGCATATGGACATGAGGTAAGTGAAACTATCGCCAGAGTAAAAGCTTATGATCGTAAAAAAAGTGAAGTAGCCACTTTAAGCAACGCACAATGTAATTTTTCCTATCGCAATTCCTTGTTCAAGCAAGAAGTAGGTCGGTATGTAATTTTAAGTGTCACCTTTCAATTGCGAAAAGGGGAGGCATCAATGCCGATTACCTATATCGAACTGGCTAATCACTTAGGAATTAACTTAGGTGAAAGAGCTGTGGTTACTAAGGTGCGCCAAGCGGTGCTAGAGCTAAGAGGACGCAAAGGTATGTTGCTAAATCCAGCTGATACAAATACTTACTCTGCCGGCTCCTTTTTTATTAATCCAATTCTTAGTAAAGATCAGGCCGACAAATTACCTAAAGATGCACCGCGCTGGCCACAAGCCGATGGCAGAGTTAAAACATCAGCTGCGTGGTTGATGGAGCATGCTGGTATTAATAAAGGTGAAAAGTTGGCGGGTGCTCAGATTTCAAATAAACATGTTCTAGCACTTACCAACTCAGGAGATGCTAAGGCTGAAGATATTGTGGAGTTGGCAAAAAAAGCCAGAGCTGCGGTATTTGAAAAGTTTGGAATTAAATTACAAGCAGAGGTGCAATTAGTGGGCCTAGATTTAAACTAGATTGCCTCACTTAGTAATTTTTTAACTCTACCGATTCCCTCAGTAATATCTTCATCACTTGTTGCGTAGGAAAATCTAAGGTAGCCAGATGGTCCAAATGCCTCACCCGGAACTGCAGCAACTTCAACCTCATCCAAAATTAAGGTAGCAAGCTCTGCTGAGGTTTTAGGTGTCTTTCCTCGAATTGTTTTACCAAGAACTCCTTTTACTGAAGGATAGACATAGAAAGCACCAGTTGGAGTTGGGCAGGTAACACCTGGAATTTCATTTAATAACTTAACAATTAATTTACGTCGTCGGTCAAATGCTTCACCCATCTTATGCACCGCTGATAGATCACCATTTAAGGCAGCAATTGCAGCTCGCTGTGGCACATTTGCAACATTTGCAGTGGAGTGTGAATGCAGATTTGTTGCAGCTTTAATAATGTCTTTTGGACCAATCATCCAGCCCACTCGCCAGCCGGTCATCGCATAGGTTTTTGCTACACCATTGATAATGATTGTTTGATCTGCCAACTTTGGTACTAATACACAGATGCTGGGAGCAGTGGCGCCGTCATAGAGAAGGTGTTCATAGATCTCATCAGCTATTACCCACAAATCATTTGCTAATGCCCACTCACCAATTTTCTTTACCTCATCTGGTGAATAAACTGCGCCAGTTGGATTAGATGGTGAACAAAAGAGTAATACCTTAGTTTTTGCTGTTCGGACCTTTTCTAGCTGCTCTACAGTGACTAAGTAATCTTGTGCTTCATCAGCAAATACCTCAACCATTTTTCCACCAGCAAGATTTATGCACTCTGGATAAGTTGTCCAGTAAGGTGATGGCACAATTACCTCATCACCTGGATCAAGTAGTACTGCAAATGCTTGATTAACTGCTTGCTTGCCACCATTAGTTACTAATACTTGATCTGCAGTTATTTCATAATTTGAATCACGCTTTGTTTTTTTAACAATCGCTTCTTTCAAATCTGGTAATCCAGCCACTGGGGTGTAGCGATGATTTGCAGGAATCTTTGCTGCCGCAATTGCAGCATCAACAATGTAGTCAGGTGTTGGAAAATCTGGTTCACCCGCGCCAAAACCAATTACTGGTCGACCTGCAGCTTTGAGCGCCTTTGCTTTACTATCAACGGCAAGGGTTGCTGACTCAGCAATTGCTGCAATTCGTTTTGAAACTCGCATCTTTTGTGATTCACCCATGGGGGTTAAGTCTGCCATCTACGCTTAAAACTGGCTTACCATTTATCTCAGTTTTACCTTTCTTAATAAGCCATCTACACTTTTCTCTCCCGGCGCTTGTTTTAGGTCATGATTTTTCATGCCCTGATTCGGGACAAAGGGCAGTAGCTCAATTGGCTAGAGTTGCCGTCTCCAAAGCGGCCGGTTGGGGGTTCGAGTCCCTCCTGCCCTGCAATTAAGGATTAAAAGTTTTAACTTAAGTACCACTTAAGTAAAAGAGTAAAGGAATAGGTAGATGAGCGAAGAGATCGTCTCAACTGAAGAGGCCACAGGCATCTTTGGTCGCATTGCCCTGTTCTATCGCCAAGTGATCTCTGAGTTGAGCAAGGTTGTCTGGCCAACTCGCAACCAATTAACCACCTACACCGCAGTGGTTTTAGTTTTCGTTGGATTTGTTGTTTTAGTGGTTTCAGCTTTTGATTTAGTATTAACAAAAATAACTTTTTGGGTATTTGGCTAAGGTGAATTGGAAAATATGATGTCAATTGATACCCCAGCGAATCCACCAATGGATGCATTTGAGGCAGCATTAGCTGTTACTGAAACCGCCCCGGTGATTGAAGAAGTATTGCCACCGGTAGTTGAAGATGTAGTTACCGATACTGTTGAAGAAAATGATGAGAATGCTGAATTTCGCGCTGCTTTGCGTAATGCCCCAGGTGAGTGGTTTGTAGTTCACTCCTACGCCGGATATGAGAAGAAGGTAAAAGGAAATTTAGTAAATCGTATTCAATCTTTAAACATGGAAGATTTCATCTTCCAGATTGAAGTGCCAGAGGAAGAGGTTCGTGAGCTTAAGAATGGCGCGATCAAAGTAGTAAAGCGCAATGTATTTCCTGGATATGTTTTAGTGCGGATGGAATTAACTGATGAGTCCTGGTCATGTGTTAGAAACACTCCAGGTGTTACTGGCTTTGTTGGTAACGCCCATCATCCATCACCGCTTACTTTGCCTGAGGTAGAAAACATCTTGGCTCCTCGTCCACTTAAGAAGGGCGGCAAGATTGAGATGAAGGATGTTGATTATGCAATTGGTGAATCAATCACCGTTATGGATGGACCTTTTGCAACATTGCCAGCAACCATCTCTGAAATCATGCCAGAGCAAGCAAAGTTAAAAGTATTGGTTTCAATCTTTGGCCGGGAAACTCCGGTTGAACTTTCATTCCATCAGGTCCAAAAGATTTAACTAGACAAGAATTAACAAAAGAGAAAAGGACATAACATGGCACCAAAGAAGAAGGTAACCGCACTTATTAAGTTGCAGATCCAGGCTGGAGCTGCCACACCCGCACCACCAGTCGGTCCAGCTTTGGGTCAACATGGTGTGAACATCATGGATTTCGTGAAGGCTTATAACGCAGCAACTGAGAGCCAAAAAGGAAATATCATCCCAGTTGAAATTACTGTTTTTGAAGATCGCTCCTTTACTTTTATTACTAAGACCCCACCAGCATCACGTTTAATCTTGAAAGCTGCTGGAATTGAAAAGGGATCTGCGATCCCGCACAAAGATAAGGTTGCAAATCTAACTAAGGCACAGGTGGAGGAGATCGCCAAGCAAAAGATGGTGGATCTAAACGCAAATGACTTAGAGATGGCATCAAGAATTATTGCCGGTACTGCTCGTTCGATGGGTATTACCGTCTCTAACTAAAAAGAAAAAACTGTGGGAGAACCTCGCTGGTTCGCAAAAACCACAACCCCAATCTTGAAAACCCTTTCAAGATTAATTAAGAGGAGAAGAAATGAAGCGAAGTAAGAAATATAAGGCCGCCGCTGAAAAAATAAAGATAGATAACCTTTATCTTCCCGGTGAGGCAATGAAGTTAGTTAAAGAGACTTCAACTGTTAAATACGATGCCACCGTTGATGTTGCATTGTTCTTAGGTGTAGATCCAAAGAAAGCAGATCAAGCAATTCGTTCCACTGTAAATCTGCCACATGGCACAGGCAAGACGGCAAGAGTTTTAGTTTTTGCAGGTGGTGAGCGAGCTGAAGAGGCAAGAGCAGCTGGTGCTGACATTGTTGGCGCCGATGAATTAATTGATGAAGTTTCAAAAGGTCGCCTTGATTATGACGCAGTTGTTTCAACTCCGGAGTTAATGGGTAAGGTCGGCCGACTTGGAAAGGTACTTGGACCTCGCGGTTTAATGCCAAACCCAAAGACTGGAACTGTTACTACCAATGTTGCCAAAGCAGTCGCAGATATTAAAGGTGGAAAGATTGAGTTTCGAGTTGATAAGAATGCAAACCTTCACTTTGTAATCGGTAAAGTTTCATTTACCTCCGAACAATTAGCTGAGAACTATGCCGCAGCCATTGAAGAGGTAATGCGAGCAAAGCCAGCATCTTCAAAGGGTCGATTTGTTAAGTCAGCAACCATTTCTTCAACTATGAGCCCAGGAATTAAAGTTGACACCTCTATCGCTCGCGATGGTGGCCCACAGATTCAATAAATACCTGATTTTGACTTGGGTAGGCCTTTTCGCTTACCCTTGGCTTATTCAAGTTGAACTAAGAAATTAGTGAGACTGAAAACCAAAGACTGCAGGTCTTTTAAAGTAAATCTTTAAAAGGTAATTGTTGAAAAACAGCCCGCATAGGTGTAATCGATAACCTCGAGTGCATTTATGCGCCGGGGTTTTTCTTATTTAGAAAGGATGCCAAATGGCAAGTGCAGATAAAACTGCTGCGGTAGCTGAGATCGTTGATGATTTCCGTACCGCAAATGCAACTGTACTAACTGAATATCGTGGCCTGTCAGCCACGTTATTGAAGCAACTTCGTCGCTCACTTGGCGTTAAAAATAAGTACTCAGTTGTTAAAAACACTTTAACTAAGATTGCTGCAAAAGAGGCGGGTGTTGATCTAGATCCAGCAATGCTTGCCGGCCCATCTGCAGTTGCATTTATTAAAGGTGACCCAATTGATGCTGCCAAAGCATTGCGTGATTTTGCTAAAGAAAATCCACTATTAATAATTAAGGGTGGAATCTTTGATGGTAAGGCAGTTACAACTGCTGAGATTATGCAGCTTGCTAATCTTGAATCTCGTGAAGTTCTACTTGCCAAGATTGCAGGTGCTATGAAGGCATCTATGTCTAAGGCAGCTAGAACATTTGACGCACTTCGCATCAAGATGGAAGCCGGCGCACCAGCACCAGTTGTTGAGCAGGCACCAGTAGCAACACCAGTTGCTGAAGTAGCTGTTGAAACTCCAGCACCAGTTGTTGAGCAGGCACCAGTGGCAGAGCAAGCACCAGAAGTTGTCGCCGAAGCAGCACCTGCTGCTGAAAGCACAGAAAACTAAAACCGACCCCCAACCCGCACTCATACTAAGAGTTGGAGTCGGGAACAAAAAGAAAAGGAATGAACATGGCAAAACTAAACACCACAGATCTACTAGGCCAATTCAAAGATATGTCTTTGGTTGAACTAACAGAGTTTGTGAAAGCATTTGAGACAGAGTTTGATGTAACAGCTGCAGCCCCAGTCGCTGCTGCTGGTGGCGCTGCCGCTGGCGGTGCTGCTGAAGCTGTGAAAGATGAGTTCACCATCATCCTTGAGGATGCTGGATCTCAGAAGATCGCAGTTATCAAAGAGGTTCGTGCGCTTAACTCCAGCCTTGGCCTAAAAGAGGCGAAGGATCTAGTTGATGCCGCACCAGCAACCCTGATGGAGAAGGCTGATAAGGCAACTGCTGATAAGGCAAAGGCTGCGTTTGAGGCTGCCGGGGCTAAAGTCACAATCAAGTAAGCATCTTCCAATTAGACAGGAGGGGCGCAGGTTAGATACTCTGCCCCTTCATCTTTTTTAAAAACCAAAAGGTCAAAGGCATATAGCGGCTAAGACCTAGCGGTAGCCGTGTGTGTAACGCAGTTTATTACTGGAGGAAACTTTGGCCGCTTCGAAAATTAAATCTCAGGCTCCACGTCGTGTTTCATTCGCAAAGATTCGCGAACCACTTGAGGTCCCAAATCTGCTTTCGCTACAACTAGAAAGTATTGATTGGCTATTAGGAAATGATGCTTGGCGCGCTCGCTTAGCAGATGCTGAGAAATCTCATCGCGGTGAAGTACCAAAGCAATCAGGACTTGAAGAAATTTTCGAAGAAATCTCACCGATTGAAGATTTCCAAGGCTCGATGTCACTTTCATTCCGTGATCATCGATTCGAGCCACCTAAATACACAATTGCAGAGTGTAAAGAGCGCGATATCACCTACGCAGCTCCACTTTTCTTAACTGCAGAGTTTACTAACAACATCACTGGAGAAATTAAATCCCAAACTGTTTTCATGGGAGATTTCCCATTAATGACTCCACGAGGAACTTTCGTAATTAACGGCACAGAGCGAGTTGTAGTTTCACAGATTGTTCGCTCTCCCGGTGTTTACTTTGAGCGCACAATTGAAAAAACTTCTGACAAAGATGTTTTCACAACCAAAATTATTCCTAGCCGTGGCGCTTGGCTTGAGTTTGAAGTTGATAAGAAGGATATGGTCGGTGTTCGTATCGATCGCAAGCGCAAGCAATCAGTTACTGTTTTCTTAAAAGCACTTGGTTGGACCAGCGCCCAAATTCTTGAACAATTTGGTGAGTTTGAATCAATGAAGTTAACTTTAGAAAAAGATAACGTAGAGACTCAAGATGATGCGTTGTTGGATATTTATCGCAAACTTCGCCCAGGTGAGCCACCAACTAAAGAGGCAGCTCAGAATTTAATTGAAAATCTTTATTTCAATCCAAAGCGTTATGACTTGGCTAAAGTTGGCCGATTCAAGGTTAATAAGAAGCTTGGTATGGAATTAGATCTAAGCCGTGGTCTATTAACTATCGAAGATATTGTTGGCACAATTAAATACTTAGTAGCTCTTCATCGCGGCGATGCTTTGATGGAGTACGGCAAAGAGGTCCGAGTTGAAACTGATGATATTGACCATTTTGGTAACCGTCGTTTGCGCACCGTTGGTGAGTTAATTCAAAACCAGGTTCGCACCGGACTTTCTCGAATGGAGCGGGTAGTGCGAGAGCGCATGACCACCCAAGATGTAGAAGCAATTACGCCACAAACTTTGATCAACATCCGACCAGTTGTCGCATCTATCAAAGAGTTTTTTGGTACATCACAACTTTCACAATTTATGGATCAAACAAATCCACTTTCAGGTATGACTCACAAGCGTCGTCTTTCAGCCCTTGGGCCCGGCGGTTTATCTCGTGAACGTGCTGGCTTTGAGGTTCGAGATGTTCACCCATCCCATTACGGACGTATGTGTCCAATTGAAACACCAGAAGGTCCAAACATTGGATTAATTGGATCCCTTGCAACCTATGCTCGAGTTACACCATTTGGTTTTATTGAAACCCCTTATCGCAAAGTTGTTGAAGGCAAGGTAACTGATCGCATCGATTACTTAACTGCTGATGAAGAGGATGAACACATTATTGCGCAAGCAAATGCGCCATTAACTGATGACAATCATTTTGTTGAACCAAGAGTTTTGGTTCGCCGCCGTGGTGGTGAGGTTGAAAACATTCAAGCCTCTGAGGTTGATTACATGGATGTATCACCACGCCAGATGGTTTCAGTTGCAACTGCCATGATTCCATTCTTAGAGCATGATGATGCCAACCGTGCGCTGATGGGTGCCAACATGATGCGCCAAGCAGTACCGCTAGTAAGAGCAGAGGCACCATTAGTTGGAACTGGTATGGAGTTTCGCGCTGCTGTTGATGCTGGTGATGTATTACTTGCCCGCAAACCAGGAGTGGTAACTGAGGTTAGCTCTGATCAGGTAATTGTTAAAAATGATGATGGTTCAAATGAAAGCTACTTTGTTGAGAAGTTTGTTAGATCAAACCAAGGTACTAGTCGAAATCAAAAAGTAATTGTTTCTGTGGGCGATAAGATCGAGGTTGGCCAAGTTGTTGCAGATGGTGCCAGCACTGATAAAGGTGAGATGGCGCTTGGCAAAAACTTACTTGTGGCATTTATGTCCTGGGAAGGCCATAACTATGAGGATGCGATCATTCTTTCCCAACGTTTGGTGCAAGATGATGTGCTTACTTCAATTCACATTGAAGAGTATGAAGTTGATGCTCGTGATACCAAGTTAGGTGCAGAGGAAATCACTCGTGATATTCCAAATGTTTCTGAAGAGGTATTAGCCGATCTTGATGAGCGCGGAATTATCCGAGTGGGAGCTGATGTAGTTCCTGGCGATATTTTGGTAGGAAAAGTAACTCCTAAGGGTGAAACTGAATTAACACCGGAAGAGCGTTTACTTCGCGCAATCTTTGGTGAGAAGGCCCGTGAAGTTCGAGATACATCACTAAAGGTTCCTCATGGTGAGTCTGGCAAAGTAATTGGTGTAAGTATTCAAGATTCTGCAGAAGGATTTGAATTAGCAGCTGGTGTAAACCAGGTGGTTCGAGTCTATGTTGCGCAAAAACGTAAGATCCAAGATGGTGACAAACTTGCTGGCCGTCACGGCAACAAGGGTGTTATCTCAAAGATTCTTCCAGTTGAAGATATGCCATTTTTAGAAGATGGCACACCTGTTGATGTGGTACTAAATCCACTTGGCGTACCAGGACGTATGAATGTTGGTCAGGTATTAGAGACGCATCTTGGTTGGGTTGCTAAATCTGGTTGGAAATTAGAGGGTAATGAAGATTGGCAACAATCACTTCGTGAGAATGGTTATGCCGAAGCACCTGCAAATACCAAGGTAGCAACACCAGTATTTGATGGTACAAAAGAGGAGGAGTTATCTGGTCTTCTTGGATCAACTCTGCCAAACAAAGATGGCATGCGTTTAGTTGGCGCAGATGGTAAAGCACAATTATTTGATGGCAGAACTGGTGAGCCATACAAGCAAATGATCTCAGTTGGATACATGTACATCTTAAAGCTGCACCATTTAGTAGATGACAAGATCCACGCTCGTTCCACCGGTCCTTACTCAATGATTACGCAACAACCGTTGGGCGGAAAAGCACAATTTGGTGGTCAGCGATTTGGTGAGATGGAGGTCTGGGCACTGGAAGCTTACGGCGCCGCTTATACCTTGCAAGAGTTGTTAACTATTAAATCTGATGATGTTCTAGGACGTGTGAAGGTTTATGAAGCAATTGTTAAGGGTGAAAATATTCCAGAGCCAGGAATTCCGGAGTCATTTAAGGTTTTGGTTAAGGAAATGCAATCACTTTGCTTAAATGTTGAAGTACTTTCTTCAGAGGGTGTGGCAATTGAAATGCGTGACACCGATGAAGAGGTATTTAGAACCGCTGAAGAATTAGGTATCAACTTATCCCGAGTTGAGCCAAGCTCTGTAGAAGAAGTGTGAGGAGAGGATAACCATGTTAGATGTTAACTTTTTTGATGAGTTAAGAATTGGTCTTGCCTCCACTGAAAATATTCGTGAGTGGTCATTTGGTGAGGTTAAAAAGCCAGAGACAATTAACTACCGAACTCTTAAGCCAGAAAAAGATGGTTTGTTTGATGAGAAGATCTTCGGACCAACTCGTGACTGGGAATGTTATTGCGGTAAGTACAAGCGGGTTCGGTTTAAGGGAATCATTTGTGAGCGATGTGGCGTTGAGGTAACTCGTGCCAAGGTGCGTCGTGAGCGTATGGGACATATTGAATTAGCAGCCCCAGTAACTCACATCTGGTACTTCAAAGGTGTACCAAGTCGTCTTGGGTATTTATTAGATCTAGCACCAAAGGATCTTGAAAAAGTAATTTACTTTGCTGCTTACATGATTACCGAGGTTGATACTGAGGCTCGTACTGAAGATATGCCAACCTTAGAAAAGAAGTACTCCGCTGATGTCAAAAAGGTTGAGTCACGCCGTGATCTTGATTTAGATACTCGCACCAAAAAGATGGAATCTGATTTAGCAGATCTAGAGGATGAGGGCGCAAAGGCAGATGCTCGCCGTAAGGTGCGCGAGGCTGGTGAGCGCGAGTTGAAAACTATTCGTGATCGCTCACAAAAGGAGCTAGATCGTCTTGATGCAGTTTGGAGCAAGTTTAAGAATCTTAAGGTTCAAGATCTTGAAGGTGATGAATCTTTATATCGTGAGCTTCGCGATCGTTACGGTATTTACTTCAAAGGATCAATGGGAGCACAAGCTATTCAATCACGGCTTGAAACCTTTGATCTAAAAGCTGAGTTTGATAAATTAAATGAGTTATCACAAACTGGCAAAGGTCAAAAGAAGACCCGAGCAATTAAGCGTTTGAAGGTAGTTAACTCATTCCTTAATACTCGAAACAAACCAGCATCCATGGTGCTTGATTGTGTACCAGTTATTCCACCAGATCTTCGTCCAATGGTTCAACTAGATGGTGGACGATTTGCAACCAGTGATCTAAATGATTTATATCGCCGGGTTATTAACCGTAATAATCGCTTAAAGCGCCTTGCTGATTTAGGTGCACCAGAGATTATTGTTAACAACGAAAAGCGTATGTTGCAAGAAGCGGTTGACTCATTATTTGATAATGGTCGTCGTGGTCGTCCAGTAACTGGACCTGGTAATCGCCCACTTAAATCACTTTCCGACATGTTAAAGGGTAAGCAAGGACGATTCCGTCAAAACCTTCTTGGAAAGCGTGTTGATTACTCTGGTCGTTCAGTAATTGTGGTCGGTCCACAACTTAAGTTGCACCAGTGTGGTCTGCCAAAGCAGATGGCACTTGAGTTGTTTAAGCCATTTGTAATGAAGCGTTTGGTTGACCTAAACCATGCACAAAATATTAAATCTGCTAAACGAATGGTGGAGCGTGCTCGACCAGTAGTTTGGGATGTGTTGGAGGAAGTAATTGCCGAGCACCCAGTACTACTAAACCGTGCGCCAACTCTGCACCGACTTGGTATCCAAGCATTTGAACCACAACTTGTTGAAGGAAAAGCTATTCAGATTCACCCATTAGTTTGTACAGCATTTAACGCAGACTTTGATGGTGATCAGATGGCTGTTCACTTACCTCTTTCAGCTGAAGCACAAGCTGAGGCACGAGTATTAATGCTTTCTAGCAATAATATTTTGTCCCCTGCTTCAGGTCGTCCAATCACATCTCCTACCCAGGACATGGTGCTTGGTCTTTACTTCCTAACCTCACTTCGTGAGAAGCAGTTAGGTGAAGGCAGAGCCTTCTCTTCAATTGCTGAAGCGGTAATGGCATTTGATCAAGGCAGCCTTTCTTTGCAAGCAAAGATCAAATTGCGTATTGATAAGAGCGGTGTTGCTGAGATTAAAGAAAGTACATTAGGTCGTGCTTTATTTAATGAAGTACTACCAGCTGACTTTCCATTTGTTGATTACGATGTAACTAAGAAGCTACTTGGTTTAATTGTTGATAATTTGGCTGAAGGTTATGCCAAGGTAACAGTGGCGCAAACACTTGATGCACTTAAATCACTTGGTTTCTACTGGGCAACTAGAGCTGGTGTGACTATTTCGATTAATGATGTTGTAACACCAGGACGTAAGCGTGAAATCTTAGAAGGATATGAAACTAAGGCGGATAAAGTTCAATCACAGTATGAAAAGGGATTGATTACTGATGATGAGCGGCGCCAAGAGTTAATTGAGATCTGGACACTTGCTACCAATGAGGTTGCTAAGGAGATGGAAGATAACTTCCCTCGTACAAACCCGGTTTGGATGATGGTTTACTCAGGTGCTCGTGGAAATATGATGCAAATTCGCCAAATTGCTGGAATGCGCGGACTTGTTGCTAACCCAAAGGGTGAAATCATTCCTCGTCCGATTAAATCAAACTTCCGTGAAGGACTCTCAGTTCTTGAGTACTTCATTTCAACTCACGGTGCTCGTAAAGGTTTGGCTGATACCGCACTTCGTACCGCAGACTCTGGTTATTTGACCCGTCGTCTTTGCGATGTGGCCCAAGATGTAATTATCCGTGAAGAAGATTGCGGAACAGATCGCGGCCTTACGCTAAAGATTGCGGCAAAGGATGCAACCGGCACATTACTTCGTGATGATCATGTAGAGACATCTTTGTTTGGTCGAAACTTAGCCGAAGATGCAACTGCAGCTGGCAAGGTAATTCTTGCAGCAGGCACAGATCTTGGTGATCGAAATATTGACACATTAGTAGCAGCTGGAATTGAAGAGGTTAAGGTTCGCTCAGTTCTAACCTGCGATAGCAAGGTTGGACAGTGCGCAATGTGTTACGGCCGATCAATGGCTGCTGGCAAGTTAGTTGATGTCGGCGAAGCTGTTGGAATTATTGCAGCGCAATCAATCGGTGAGCCAGGAACTCAGTTAACAATGCGTACCTTCCACACTGGTGGAGCTCAATTACTTGGTGAAACCCAAATTACCCATGGTCTACCTCGTGTTCAAGAATTATTTGAAGCACGAACTCCTAAGGGTGTTGCACCAATTGCTGAAGCTGCTGGAACTGTTTCATTCCTAGAAGATGCAAAGGGTAAGAAGATTGTGGTTACACCAGAAGATGGTGGTGAAGCAGTTGCTTATCCAGTTACTCGTCGTCAGAAACTTCTAGTTGAAGATGGTGTGCGAGTTATTGTTGGTCAACAATTAGTTGTTGGCGCAATTGATCCTAAGCAAGTTCTTCGTATCTTGGGACCTCGCCAAACTCAGATTCACTTAGTAAGTGAAATCCAAGAGGTTTATCGTATGCAAGGTGTTTCAATCCACGATAAGCACATTGAAATTATTGTTCGCCAAATGCTAAAGCGCATCACTGTGCTAGAGCCAGGGGATGCTGATTTACTACCAGGAGAGTTAGTTGAGCGCGGTCGCTTTGAAGAAGAGAACCGTCGCGTAGTTTCTACTGGTGGCAAAGCAGCCTCAGGACGTCCGGAATTAATGGGAATCACTAAGGCCTCCCTTGCAACTGAGTCATGGCTATCAGCTGCATCATTCCAAGAGACAACACGTGTACTTACAGATGCTGCTTTATCTGAAAAGAGTGATCCACTACTTGGCCTAAAGGAAAATGTGATTATCGGTAAGTTGATTCCAGCTGGAACTGGACTTGCCCGTTATCGAAATGTTCGAGTTGAGCCAACTGAGGAAGCAAAGGCAGCAGTTTATGCAGCTTATGACCAGTTTGAGTTCACACCGTTTGAATCACAAGGTTCAGGTGAAGCGGTTCGTTTGGATGATCTCGAGGTTAGATAAAGTAATTCTGACTGGGACGGTGCGTTAAATTGCACCGTCCCATTTTTTAATTCAGATTAATCCCTATCTTAAGTTTTTGCATACACCGTCAATATTGCAGCCACAAAGTGGCAGATAAAAGCTGCTGCTGTCATCGCATGAAATAACTCATGAAAGCCAAACCAGTTTATGGAAAAATTTGGTTTTTTAAGTGCGTAGATCACCCCGCCTGCTGAATATAAAACGCCACCAACTAGAATTAAAACGAAGATCGCAACCCCACCAGAGTTTAAGAAATCTGGCATATAAATTACTGCTGCCCACCCAAGTGCTATATACCCAGAGACATACAGCCAACGTGGAGCAGATAACCAAAATATTCGAAGTAGTGAACTAAGCAGAGCACCACCCCAAGCTAGGATCAATAAGATTTTTGCTTGATCAGCTTCTAGTAAATAAATAGCAAATGGCGTGTAGGTACCGGCAATCAAAACTGCGATATTTGAGTGATCAATTCTGCGCCAGATAGCCCTGTTTTTATCACTCCAGCTAACCCGGTGATATAAAGCGCTGCAGGTAAACAAAGTAACTGCAGTAAGGGTGAATATTCCTAAGGTAATTCGCCCGCGAAGTTCATCGGCCAAGGTAATAAGTATCAAACCTGCCACCAGGCTGATTGGCGACATCACTAAATGGACGACACCTCGCAGTTTTGGCTTTTTCACCTATTAACCATAGGCGTGGATTGTGAGATCACTTCGGCGTGTCGCAACCTTGAGATTTGTGGGTAGGAGTAGAACCACCGTTTTGACCGAGATGGTGGCACTGGGCTACCCTTCCCGTCCTGCTCTTTTCTTCTTAGGGGCTGCACTAAAACATGCAATTTCGATTGCATCTTATCTGCAAGGAATGGGCAACACGCCCGACCTCGTGGGTCGGGAAAGTGTGGTTAATAAGTGAGAAAAAAGTTCGGATAAATAATTTAAAAATTTATTTATAACTTCAAGTAACTAGGAGATGTAGTGCCAACGATTCAGCAGCTGGTCCGTAAGGGTCGCTCCGAGAAGTCAGATAAGACAAACACGCCTGCATTAAAAGGTAGTCCGCAGCGTCGTGGTGTTTGCACACGTGTTTATACAACTACACCTAAGAAGCCAAACTCTGCGCTTCGTAAAGTTGCACGCGTACGTCTAACAAGTGGCATGGAAGTAACTGCATATATTCCTGGTGAAGGTCATAACTTGCAAGAGCACTCAATTGTTTTAGTTCGTGGTGGACGTGTTAAAGATCTACCTGGAGTTCGTTACAAAATTGTTCGCGGCTCACTTGATACCCAAGGTGTTAAAGATCGTAAGCAATCACGCTCTCGTTATGGTGCAAAGAAGGAGAAGAAGTAATGCCACGTAAAGGCCCGGTCGCAAAAGATCCAGTTGTTGCAGATCCTGTATACAGCTCACCTGTGGTTACATCTTTAATTAATAAGGTTTTAGTGCATGGCAAAAGATCAACTGCAGAGGCAATTGTTTATGGTGCGTTAGAAAATTGCCGCACAAAAACCAGTGGCGATCCAGTAATTGTTTTAAAGCGAGCATTAGATAATGTGAAACCAACGGTTGAGGTTCGCTCCCGCCGTGTTGGTGGTGCGACTTATCAAGTGCCAGTTGAGGTAAAGCCAGCTCGGGCATTAGCTCTTGGACTTCGTTGGATTGTTGATAATTCACGTGAGCGCCGCGAGAAGTCAATGGCAGAGCGATTAGGAAATGAATTAATTGATGCCAGCAATGGCTTAGGCGCAGCGGTTAAAAAGCGCGAAGACACTCACAAGATGGCTGAAGCAAACAAGGCGTTTGCTCACTATCGCTGGTAATAAAAGAGAAAACGGAAAGGAGAGAAGAAAATGTCAGTTGCAACTGCAGTTGATTTAGCCAAGGTTCGAAACATTGGAATCATGGCGCACATTGACGCGGGTAAAACTACAACAACTGAGCGAATTCTTTTCTACACCGGAATTAACTATAAAATTGGTGAGGTTCATGAGGGCGCAGCCACTATGGACTGGATGGAGCAAGAGCAAGAGCGCGGAATCACAATTACATCCGCTGCAACAACATGTATTTGGAAAGATCACATGATTAACATCATTGATACTCCTGGCCACGTAGATTTCACTGTTGAGGTTGAGAGATCCCTTCGAGTTCTAGATGGCGCAGTTGCAGTATTTGATGGTGTGGCAGGGGTCGAGCCACAATCTGAAACTGTATGGCGACAAGCAGATCGCTACAACGTTCCTCGTATTTGTTTTATTAACAAACTAGATCGCACCGGTGCATCCTTTGATCGCTGTATCGAGATGATCAAGTCTCGTCTTAATGCCACACCATTGGTACTACAAATTCCAATTGGTGTCGAAGGTGATTTTTTAGGTGTGGTTGATTTAATTGCCATGAAGGCACTTGTCTGGCCGGGTGAGACTAAAAAAGGTGAAGATTATTTAATTGAAGAGATTCCAGCTGACTTAGTTGAGAAGGCAAAGAAAGCACGTCATGATCTAATTGAAACTTTAGCTGATTCAGATGATGCGGTAATGGAGAAGTATTTAGAGGGTGCTGAATTAACTGAAGAAGAAATTATTGCCGGAATTCGTCGGGCAACACTTGCTGATAAAGCAACACCAGTGCTTACTGGCTCTGCATTTAAAAATAAAGGTGTGCAGCCAATGCTAGATGCAGTAAACCGTTATCTACCAAGCCCGCTTGATATCAAAGCGATTGTTGGTCACAAGCAAGGTGATGCCGCAACAGCAATAGAGCGCCAACCAAGAAACGATGAGCCGTTCTCAGCACTTGCATTTAAGATTATGCGAGATCCCCATCTAGGTAAATTAACCTTCGTTCGGATTTACTCCGGCTCACTAACAGCTGGAACTGCAGTACTTAATTCAACTAAAGATAGAAAAGAAAGAATCGGAAAGATTTATCAGATGCACGCAAATAAGCGTGAGGAGATGGATTCAGCCGGAGCCGGAATGATTATTGCGGTAATGGGTCTAAAGGACACCACCACCGGTGAAACATTATGTGATGTAGATAAGCCAGTAATTTTAGAATCAATGGATTTCCCAGCACCAGTTATTTCAGTAGCAATCGAACCAAAGACCAAGGCAGATCAAGAAAAACTTGGCATCGCAATCCAATCCTTAGCCGAAGAAGATCCAACCTTCCATGTGAAGTCAGATGAAGAGACTGGCCAAACAATCATTTCAGGTATGGGTGAGCTGCACTTAGAGATTCTGGTAGATCGCATGAAGCGTGAATTTAAAGTAGAGGCAAATGTTGGTAAGCCACAGGTTGCATACCGCGAAACACTTCGTAAGACAGTTAGCCGTTATGACTACACCCACAAGAAACAATCTGGTGGATCTGGTCAGTTTGCAAAGATTCAAATCGCAGTTGAGCCACTGCCAACTGGTTCTGAGCAATCATATGAATTCGTAAATAAAATTACTGGCGGACGTATTCCAAAGGAGTACATCCCATCTGTTGATGATGGTTGCCAGGAAGCACTCGCTAGTGGACCACTTGCTGGTTATCCATTAGTTGATGTGAAGGTAACTCTTCTTGATGGCGCTTATCATGATGTTGACTCATCAGAGCTGGCCTTCAAGATTGCTGGCATCGCAGCGTTTAAGGAAGCAGCAAAACTTGCTGGTCCTGTACTGCTGGAACCAGTTATGTCGGTTGAAGTTATTACCCCTGAAGACTTCATGGGTGATGTCATCGGCGACATTAATAGTCGTCGTGGTCAAATCTTGGCCATGGATGAGCGGTCAGGTGCCCGAATCGTTAGGGCAACAGTGCCACTGTCAGAGATGTTCGGCTACGTCGGAGATCTTCGCAGCAGGACACAAGGTCGCGCGAGCTACAGCATGCAATTTGATTCGTATGCCGAAGTTCCACAAGCGGTATCGAAAGAAATCATTGCGAAGGTTCGCGGCGAGTAAAACCGCAACGACCAGAGCGAAAATCCGAAATAACTACTAACAGCGAAAACAGGAGGAAAAAGTGACAAAGGCGAAGTTCGAGCGGAATAAACCGCACGTAAACATCGGCACCATCGGTCACATTGACCACGGTAAGACAACTCTTACTGCGGCAATTTCCAAGGTGCTTCATGACAAGTTCCCGGATGTAAATCCGCTAATGGCGTTTGATCAAATTGATAAGGCGCCGGAAGAGCGTCAACGCGGTATTACTATTTCTATCGCACACATTGAGTACCAAACTGAGAAGCGTCACTACGCACACGTTGACTGTCCAGGACACGCTGACTACATCAAGAACATGATCACTGGTGCAGCACAAATGGATGGCGCAATTTTGGTAGTAGCCGCAACTGATGGACCAATGCCACAAACTAAGGAGCACGTACTTCTTGCTCGCCAAGTTGGAGTGCCTTCAATCATTGTTGCGTTAAATAAAACTGACATGGTTGATGATGCTGAAATTCTTGAGCTAGTAGAGATGGAAGTTCGTGAACTTCTAAACAAGTATGAGTTCCCAGGAGATACCACTCCAATCGTTCGCATCTCAGCGCTTAAAGCACTTGAGGGTGATCAGAAGTGGGTCGATGCACTACTTGAGTTGATGAATCAAGTTGATAGCTTTATTCCTCAGCCAGTACGTGAGATTGAAAAACCATTCCTAATGCCAGTAGAAGATGTATTTACTATTACTGGTCGCGGAACTGTTGTTACTGGTCGTATCGAGCGCGGAATTGTTAAGGTCAACGAAGAGGTTGAAATCGTTGGTATCCGCCTAGACGCCCAAAAGACAATTGTTACCGGTGTTGAAATGTTCCGTAAGTTACTTGATGAGGGTCAGGCTGGCGAAAACGTTGGTCTACTTCTTCGTGGAACTAAGCGGGAAGATGTTGAGCGTGGTCAGGTTGTTTGTAAGCCTGGATCAATTACACCTCACACAGATTTCGAAGCCTCTGCATACATCCTTTCAAAGGATGAGGGTGGTCGTCACACACCATTCTTTAACAACTACCGTCCTCAGTTCTACTTCCGTACAACGGATGTAACTGGTGTGGTAACACTGCCATCTGGTACTGAAATGGTTATGCCTGGCGATAACACCGCTATGACAGTAACTCTTATTCAACCAGTTGCAATGGAAGAGGGACTTCGCTTTGCGATCAGAGAAGGTGGCCGCACCGTTGGTGCAGGTCGCGTAACCAAGATCGTTAAGTAAAAAGAATTATTTCTGGGCTGCTGAAATATGTGGCCCAGAAATAACTAAAAGATAACTAGTTAAGAAGGAGAAGCAAAATGGCCGGACAAAAGATCCGCATTAGGCTTAAGGCGTATGACCATGAGGTGATTGACTCTTCAGCGAAGAAAATCGTTGAAACTGTTGAGCGCACCGGGGCAACCGTCGCAGGCCCTGTTCCGCTGCCAACTGAGAAAAACACTTACTGTGTTATTCGCTCTCCACATAAATATAAAGATAGCCGCGAGCACTTTGAGATGCGCACCCACAAGCGCTTAATTGACATCATCGATCCAACTCCAAAAACTGTTGATTCTTTGATGCGTCTTGATTTGCCAGCTGGCGTTGACATTGAGATCAAGCTCTAAGGGAATAATAAAATGACAACTACGCAATCACGCTCATCTGCCATCAAGGGCATCTTGGGCACAAAGCTGGGTATGACCCAAGTCTTTGATTCCCAAAATAAAATTGTGCCAGTAACTGTTATTCAGGCTGGTCCTTGTGTGGTTACTCAAATTCGTTCAATTGAAAAAGATGGCTATACCGCAGTGCAACTTGCATTTGGCGCCATTGAGCCGCGTAAAGTTTCAAAACCATTGATTGGCCAGTTTGCAAAAGCTGGTGTCACACCACGGCGTGAAGTTTGTGAACTCCGTATTTCATCTACTGATGGCTACACAGTTGGACAAGAATTAAAGGCAGATGTATTTGCAGCTGGTGAAATTATTGATGCCACTGGTACATCAAAAGGAAAAGGAACTGCAGGAGTTATGAAGCGCCACGGTTTCTCTGGAATGGGTGCATCCCACGGTGTTGATAAGCGCCATCGTATGGGTGGTTCAGTTGGAAATAGAACTACACCAGGAAGAGTATTTAAGGGCAAGCGCATGACCGGTCGAATGGGTATTGACACTGTCACTACACAAAATCTTTTAGTGCACTCAGTTGATGCTGAGAATAACAAAATATTAGTTCGTGGTTCAGTTCCTGGCGCAATTGGTGCAACTGTATTTATTCGTACAGCAGCAAAGATGACTGCGGCAGAAACTGTTAATACAAAGGTTGGTGCCTAATGTCATTGAAGATTGAAGTTAAAGATATTACTGGGAAGGCAACTGGTTCAATTGATCTGCCAGCAGCAATATTTGATGTGCAAGCAAATGTGCCGTTAATTCACCAAGTTGTAGTTGCGCAATTAGCTGCAGCTAGAGCTGGAACCCACAAGACTAAAAACCGCGGTGAGGTATCAGGTGGTGGAAAGAAACCATTTAAGCAAAAAGGAACTGGTCGCGCTCGTCAGGGTTCAACTCGTTCACCAAACCAACGTCATGGTGGTGTAGCGCACGGTCCAGTACCTCGTAAGTACGATCAACGCACACCAAAGAAAATGATTGCTGCAGCACTTAAAGGTGTTTTATCAGATCGCCAGCGCGCAGCTCGGATTCATGCTGTCAGCGGATTGGTAGAGGCAACAACTACTAAAGCTGCAATCGCAGCGGTTCGTCAATTTTCAGATCGTAAGAATTTATTAGTGGTGTTATCACGCAATGAGAATGCAGCGTGGCTATCACTTAGAAATCATGATGAACTTCATTTAATTGTTAATGACCAACTAAATGCCTACGATGTTTTAGTTTCAGATGATGTCGTTTTCTCTGAAGGCGCCCTTCGTGATTTCATCGCCGGGCCGGCTACTGGCAAAGGTGCAACTGCAGTTGCCCGTGAGAGTGAAGTAGGAGTGTCCGCATGAAAAACTACCGTGATGTATTACTAGCACCAGTCGTCTCTGAGAAGTCATACTCATTGCTAGATGGCAATAAATACACATTCTTAGTAGCACCTGATGCTAATAAGACAGAGATAAAGATTGCAGTTGAAAAAGTATTTAATGTGAAGGTTTTAAGTGTTAACACCATGAACCGTGAGGGTAAGCGCAAGCGAACCGCTTTAGGTTTTGGAAAGCGTAAAGATACAAAGCGGGCAATTGTGCATGTAGCAGCTGGACAACGAATCGACATCTTTGGAGGACCAGTCTCCTAAGGGGAGATTGGGACTTGAATAGGAATAGGGAGAAGATAAATGGCACTGCGTAATCTGAGGCCGATCACACCTGGTCAGCGCGGAGCAAGCGTTCCTGATTTTGAAGAGATCACTCGTCAAAAGCCAGAGAAATCTTTAGTCCGTCCGATCAACTCAAAAGGTGGTCGTAACGCAACTGGACGAGTAACCATGCGCCATCAAGGTGGCGGACACAAACGTGCCTATCGGTTAATTGATTTTGTTCGCAACGATAAAGATGGCGTGCCAGCAAAAGTTGCACAGATTGAATACGATCCAAACCGCACTGCAAATATTGCTCTTCTTCACTTTGCTGATGGCGAGAAGCGTTACATCATTGCACCGGATGGTTTGATCCAGGGGGCAGCAATTGAGAATGGCCCAGCAGCAGATATAAAGCCAGGAAATAATTTGCCACTTCGCAATATTCCAGTTGGAACCATGATTCATGCAATTGAACTTCGCCCAGGTGGGGGAGCAAAGATTGCTCGCTCTGCTGGTTCTGCGGTGCAGTTAGTTGCTAAAGATGGACCGTACGCACAAATTCGTATGCCATCTGGTGAAATTAGAAATATTGATGTTCGTTGCCGCGCAACCATTGGCACAGTTGGTAATGCCGAACAAGTGAATAGAAATTATGGAAAAGCTGGTCGCATGCGTTGGAAGGGCAAACGCCCATCTGTTCGCGGTGTGGTTATGAACCCAGTTGATCACCCACATGGTGGTGGTGAAGGTAAAACTTCTGGTGGTCGTCACCCAGTTTCACCTTGGGGTCTACCTGAAAAGCGCACTCGTAAAAAGAAAGCAAGTGATTCTTTAATTATCCGTCGACGCAAGTCCAATAAGAAGAGATAAGGGGGGATCTTAAGATGCCACGTAGTTTAAAGAAGGGTCCTTTCGTTGATCTTCATCTATCTAAAAAGGTAGAGGATCAAAATGCGAAGAACACTAAAAATGTTATTAAAACTTGGTCACGTCGATCAATGATTACACCGGACATGATTGGTCACACCATTGCAGTTCACGATGGTCGCAAGCATGTGCCAGTTTTCATTACCGAAGCAATGATCGGTCACAAGCTTGGTGAGTTTTCACCAACTAGAACTTTCAAAGGTCACTCTCGTGCTGATGGAAAGGCGGTGGTAGTAAGTGAGTAATACTGAAACCACTACCGCAATAGTTTCTCGCGCTGTGCTGCGCGATTTACGTGCTACACCACAAAAGGCTCGTCGAGTTGTGAACCTAGTTCGTGGACAACGTGCAGATACCGCACTTAACATGATGAAGTTTGCTAATCAGCCAGAGTTGGGACAAGCGATCTACACATTAATAGCCTCCGCTGTATCAAATGCAAAGCAGAAGAATCCATCACTTCGTGATGCATCTGAGCTTTGGGTGATCGAGGCACTAGTTGATGAAGGCTTTACTATGAAGCGATATCGCCCACGTGCACAAGGACGTGGTTTTGCAATTGATAAAAGATCTTCACAGGTCACTGTGGTGTTATCTGATGATAAGAATCTTCGCACAAATAAGAATTTAAAAGCTTCTCAGATGCAAAAGCCAAAGGCGCGACGAAAGCCAACGGTAATTGCGGATAAGCCAGCTCCAACAAAGGCAGCTGACTCATTACCTGAAAAGCCAGTAACAAAGAAGGCGGCGGCTAAAAAAGCTACTGCTAAAAAAGCACCTGCCAAAAAGGCAGCAACTAAGAGGAAGGCCGAGTAAATGGGTCAAAAGATAAATCCACACGGCTTCCGTCTTGGAATTACAACTGATTTCAAATCACGTTGGTATGCCGACAAACTTTACGGCGCCTACGTTAAGGAAGATATTTTAATTCGTAAGTTAATGGCAAAAAAGATGGAGCGAGCTGGCGTATCTAAGATTGAGATTGAGCGCACCCGCGAGAAGGTTCGAATTGATCTATTTACTGCACGTCCTGGAATTGTGATTGGTCGTCGTGGTCAAGAGGCAGACAAGCTTCGAATTGATCTAGAAAACCTAACTGGCAAGCAGGTGCAGTTAAATATTCTTGAGGTTAAAAATCCAGAGACTGATGCGCAATTAGTTGCACAAGGAATTGCTGAGCAATTAGCTGCTCGTGTTTCATTCCGTCGTGCGATGCGTAAGGGAATGCAAACTGCATTAAAGGCAGGAGCTGAGGGAATTCGTGTGCAGTGCGGTGGTCGTTTAGGCGGAGCAGAGATGAGCCGTTCTGAGTTTTATCGTGAAGGCAGAGTTCCACTACACACATTACGTGCTGATATTGATTATGGATTTGCCGAAGCACACACAACATTTGGTCGCTTAGGTGTAAAGGTTTGGATTTATAAGGGTGAGGTTATTGAATCTCGCGCAGAGCGTGCTGCTACAGCTCTTGCTGCTGCAAAAGCACCAAAACCAAACCGTTCAACTAGAGCTCCTCGCGCACCACGTGGTGAGGTTAAAACCACAACTGTTGCCGAGCGTGCTGCTGAAGCTGCTGCTGCAGAGCAAAGTTCAACTCCAGTAACACCAGATGAGAGCGGAGCTAACTAATGTTAATTCCACGTCGAGTTAAGCATCGTAAACAACATCACCCAAAGCGTGCTGGAAAATCTAAGGGCGGAACAGCGGTTTCCTTTGGTGATTATGGAGTGCAGGCGATGGCGCCAGCATATGTAACTAACCGTCAAATTGAAGCGGCTCGTATTGCAATGACACGTCATATTAAACGTGGTGGAAAAGTTTGGATAAATATTTATCCAGATCGTCCATTAACTAAGAAGCCAGCTGAAACTCGTATGGGATCAGGAAAAGGATCTCCGGAGTGGTGGATAGCAAATGTGAAGCCAGGAAGAGTTATGTTTGAAATTTCAGGTGTGACCGAAGCGGTTGCTACTGAGGCAATGACACGTGCGATGCACAAATTGCCAATGAAGTGCCGAATTGTTCGCCGAGAGGAGTTCTAATGTCATCTACAACTGCTGAAACATTACGTGCTAGTTCAACTGATGAGTTGAATGAAAAGCTACGTGAGGCTAAAGAAGAGTTGTTTAATCTGCGTTTTCAAGCAGCTACTGGTCAATTAGAAAGCCATGGCCGCTTAACTGCAGTGCGTAAAGAAATCGCTCGGATCTACACAATTTTACGTGAACGCGAACTAGGGATTGGAGTCAGCGCATGAGTAAAGAAAAAGCATCAGCTGCCTCAGTAGAGCGCCCATTCCGCAAGACCCGTGAGGGAATTGTGACTAGTGACAAGATGAATAAAACTGTTGTGGTTGCTATTCAAGATCGAGTAAAGCACGGGATGTATAGCAAAGTTTTGACTCGCTCTCGCAAATTAAAAGCACATGATGAAGGCAATACCGCCGGCATCGGTGATCGTGTTTTAATCATGGAAACTCGTCCACTATCAGCAACAAAGCGCTGGCGTGTGGTTGAGATTCTTGAGAAGGCTAAGTAAGGGGCAAAGATGATTCAACAAGAATCGCGACTAGCAGTCGCCGACAACACTGGCGCAAGGGAATTACTTTGCATCAGAGTTCTAGGTGGCTCATCTCGTCGCTACGCTGGAATTGGCGACATCATTGTTTGCTCGGTTAAAGATGCGATTCCTGGTGGCCAGGTGAAAAAAGGTGAGGTTGTTAAAGCTGTCATCGTTCGCACCGTAAAAGAGAATCGTCGCGCCGACGGTTCATATATTCGCTTTGATGAGAATGCTGCCGTAATTATTAAAGATGATGGTGAGCCACGTGGAACTCGTATTTTCGGTCCAGTTGCTCGCGAACTTCGGGATAAGAGATTTATGAGAATTATTTCATTAGCTCCGGAGGTGTTATAAAAATGGCAAACATTCGTAAAGGTGACACCGTGCAGGTAATTGCCGGTAAAGATAAAGGCACAACTGGAACGGTCTTATCAGTTGATCGCGTGAAAGAGCGGATTTTAATTGAGGGTGTAAACCGGGTTAAGCGCCATACAAAGGAGACAACCTCTGATCGTGGCGTAAAAGTTGGCGGAATTACCACGGTTGAGTCTGCAATCCATCTATCAAATGTGATGTTAGTTGATGGTGAAGGTAAGGCAACTCGAATTGGAGCTCGTAAAGATGAAACTGGCAAGAATGTTCGCATCTCTCGCCGTTCTGGAAAGGATGCCTAATGTCTACTGATTTAGCCCCACGTCTTAAGGGACGATATCGCTCTGAGATTGCACCAGCTCTTAAAACCAAATTTGGTTATAAGAACGTAATGCAAATTCCAACTCTTTCTAAAGTTGTTGTGAATATGGGTGTTGGCGAAGCTGCTCGGGATTCAAAAATCATCGAAGGTGCAATTCGTGACTTGGCAGTTATTACTGGACAACGTCCACAGGTAACACGATCTCGTAAATCAATTGCGCAATTTAAATTGCGTGAGAATATGCCAATTGGTGCACATGTGACCCTTCGTAATGACCGAATGTGGGAGTTCACTGATCGACTGCTTTCAATTGCATTGCCACGTATTCGCGACTTCCGCGGACTTTCACCAAAGCAATTTGATGGCAACGGTAATTACACCTTTGGTTTAACTGAACAGGTTGTATTCCCAGAGATTGAGCAGGACAAAATCGACCGCACTCGCGGAATGGATATTACTTTCGTAACCACTGCTAAAACCGATGAAGAGGGAAGAGAGTTGCTTCGTGCACTCGGTTTCCCCTTCCAGGAAAAATAAGGAAGGCACCAGCAAATGGCAAAAACATCACTGAAGGTAAGAGCTAGCCGTAAACCAAAGTTTAAGGTTCGCGGTTATACACGTTGCCAACGTTGTGGCCGCGTCCATGCTGTCTATCAAAAATTTGGGATCTGCCGTATTTGCTTCCGCGAAATGGCACATGCCGGAGAACTACCAGGTATCACCAAGGCGTCTTGGTAATACAAAACCAACTATCAACTACGGAGCAGGTCCGCTAAAAAAGCGGAAACCATTTCGAGAAAGGCCAGAGGCCAAAGTAATGACAATGACAGACCCGATCGCAGACATGCTTGCACGTCTGCGCAATGCTAATTCGGCATACCATGAGAAGGTTTCAATTCCTTCATCTTCGGTAAAAGCTCGAATTGCAGAGATATTAAAGCAGGAGGGTTATATTTCTAATTTTCATATTGAAAATAATCCAATCGGCTTTGGTAAGACATTAGTTTTAGACCTTAAATTTGGTTCAAACCGCGAGCGATCAATTGCTGGTTTGCGCCGAGTTTCAAAGCCAGGGCTTCGAGTTTATGCAAAATCAACTGGTCTACCTAAAGTATTAGGCGGCCTTGGTGTTGCAATCATTTCCACATCCTCAGGTTTGCTGACTGATAAGCAAGCTAACAAACAGGGAGTAGGCGGAGAAGTTCTCGCCTACGTATGGTGATCTAATGTCACGTATTGGAAAAATGCCGATCACAATTCCATCAGGAGTTGAGATAAATGTTGCTGGTCAAACTGTTTCAGTCAAAGGTCCAAAGGGAACGCTGACTCATGTACTTGCTGAACCAATTGCAGCTAAGCAAGAAGGTTCAACTCTTACTATCTCTCGCCCAGATGAGACACGTGAAGCACGTTCACTTCATGGAATGTCTCGCACCATGGTCTCAAACATGATTGAAGGAGTAACAAAGGGATATAGCAAGAAGATAAATATTGTTGGTGTGGGATACAAAGTCGCGGCAAAGGGTAAAAACCTAGAGTTCGCCCTTGGCTATAGCCATCCAATTAACTTTATTGCTGATGAGGGAATAACTTTTAAAATTGACTCTCCAACAGAGATCACAGTTGTTGGTATTGATAAGCAATTAGTAGGTGAAACCGCTGCAAAGATTCAAAAACTTCGCAAGGTTGATCCTTATAAGGGCAAGGGTCTACATCTTGAGGGTGCTTATATTCGCCGCAAGCAAGGAAAGACAGGTAAAAAATAATGACTATCGGTTCTAAGGTTGTTAAGGGTTCTGCCACCAAGGCGCGAATCCGCCGTCACTTCCGTCTGCGTAAACGTGTTTCTGGTACCTCAACTCGTCCACGGTTAGTGGTTTCTCGTTCTGCTCGCCACTTATTTGTGCAGGTAGTTGATGACACCACCTCCACTACTTTGGCATCTGCCTCCACTATGGAGAAGGAGCTACGCAGCTTTGCAGGGGATAAAACTGCGAAGGCAAAGCAGATTGGTGAATTAATTGCCAAGCGGGCTAAAGAAAAAGGAATTTCTACTGTGGTATTTGATCGCGGTGGCAATAAGTATCACGGCCGAGTTGCAGCAGTTGCAACAAGTGCTCGTGCAAACGGATTGGAGTTCTAATGGCCGCGAATACAACCCCTACCACTGGTAGTCGCTCCGAGAAGCCAAAGGGCGGACGCGAAAAACGCGAACGTCGCGATGGTGATTTCCAAAAAGAAAAATCACCGTATACCGAGCGAGTAGTTTTCATTAACCGTGTTGCCAAAGTTGTTAAGGGTGGACGCCGTTTCTCTTTCACTGCATTAGTTGTGGTTGGAGATGGTAAAGGCATGGTTGGTATTGGATATGGCAAAGCAAAAGAGGTGCCACAAGCTATTGCGAAAGCGGTAGAAGATGGCAAAAAGAATTTCTTTAAAGTCCCATTACTAAATGGAACAATTCCTCATCCAGTACAGGGTGAAAAAGCTGCCGGAGTTATCTTGCTTCGCCCAGCATCTCCTGGAACTGGTGTAATCGCTGGTGGTCCAGTTCGCGCCGTACTTGAGTGTGCTGGAATTACCGATGTGCTTACTAAATCTTTGGGTTCAGGAAATCCAATTAATATGGTGCACGCCACCGCTGCTGCATTAAAAATGTTGGAAAACCCAATTGCAATTGCAGCTCGTCGTGGTCGTCCACTTGAAGATGTTGCTCCAGCTGCCTTGACTCGATTAATTGCAGAGCAAGTAAAGGTTGGTGCCTAATGAAAAGATTAAAAGTTACTCAAATTAGATCTAAGGTTGGAAATCCTCCTGATCAACGCGACACACTTCGTTCTCTTGGTTTAAAGCGAATTGGTGATGTAGTTGTAAAGGAAGATCGCCCAGAGATTCGGGGCATGGTTTACGCCGTGCGTCATTTAATTGCAGTTGAGGAGGTTGAATAACAATGGTGCTTAAGATTCATCATTTACGTCCAGCACCTGGTGCTAAAAAAGCTAAGACTCGTAAGGGTCGTGGTGAGGCATCAAAGGGAAAGACAGCTGGTCGTGGTGGCAAAGGAACGCGTGCTCGTAACGTAGTTCGTGCTGGCTTTGAAGGCGGTCAATTGCCATTAGTTATGCGCTTACCAAAACTTCGTGGATTTAAAAATCCAGAAAGAATTGAGTATCAGGCGGTAAATATTTCAACGATTAACTCACTTTATCCAAAAGGTGGGGATGTCACAGTTGAGGATTTAGTTAAAAAAGGTGCAGCTCGTATGGGTCATCCGGTAAAGGTGCTTGGTAATGGTGAGATTTCAGTGAAGGTTGCTGTTCTAGCTCATGCATTCTCCAGCTCTGCTTCTGAGAAGATCACTGCCGCTGGTGGAACTGCAAAAACACTTTAATAGTTAAATTTAGATAGAAGGGAGATATCTTGTTATCAGCATTTGCCAAGGCGTTTAAAACTCCTGATCTTCGCATCAAGATTTTCTTCACCCTAGCTATCATGGCGTTGTTTAGATTAGGTTCAGTAATTCCAACCCCTGGTGTTTCTTATGTGAATGTGCAGGAGTGTCTAAAGACTGCAAACACTGGTGGATTATTTGGTTTGATTAACCTATTTAGTGGTGGCGCATTGTTACAACTAAGCGTTTTTGCCCTTGGCATCATGCCTTACATCACCAGCTCGATCATCGTTCAGTTGTTAACAGTTGTAATTCCTAGATTTGAAGCCTTAAAAAAGGAAGGTCAATCAGGAACTGCCAAATTAACCCAATACACACGTTACCTAACAATTGGTTTGGCTATTTTGCAATCAACTGGCTTAGTTGCAGTTGCACAAATTGAGGGTCGAATTTTCCCAAATTGTGCTCTACCAATTATTCCAGATTCATCATGGCAGCGAATTATCACCATGATTGCAGTAATGACCGCTGGTACATCAGTAATTATGTGGTTAGGTGAGTTAATCACTGATCGTGGTGTTGGAAACGGTATGTCAATCTTGATTTTCACCTCAATTGCCGCAACATTTCCAGGTCAACTTTGGTCAATTAGATTACAAAAAGGCTGGTTTGCATTCCTATTTATTATGGCAGTTGGCGTTCTTATTGTTGCTGCGGTGGTCTTTGTGGAGCAAGCACAACGGCGAATCCCAGTTCAGTATGCCAAGCGTCAAGTAGGTCGTCAGCAATATGGCGGAACCAGTACCTATATTCCAATTAAGGTTAACCAATCAGGTGTTATTCCTGTTATTTTTGCATCTTCACTTCTTTATATTCCATCACTGATTGTTAACTTCAGTGGTAGCCAAGCTGGCTGGGCTATTTGGGTATCAAAAAATCTAGTCAATGGCGATAACTACTTCTACATCGCACTTTATGCGTTACTAATTGTTTTCTTCACCTACTTCTATGTTGCAATCACATTTAATCCAGATGAAGTCTCTGACAATATGAAAAAGTATGGTGGCTTTATTCCAGGAATCAGAGCAGGCAGACCAACCTCTGAGTATCTGCAATATGTATTATCAAGAATTACTGCCCCTGGCGCCCTCTATCTTTCCATCGTTGCCGTCATTCCATTTATTGCATTAATTCTTTTCCAAGCTTCACAAAACTTTCCATTTGGTGGCACCTCGATTTTGATTGTTGTTGGCGTTGGCTTGGATACTGCCAAGCAGATTGAATCTCAATTACAACAACGCTCGTACGAGGGGTTCTTGCGCTAATGCGATTAATCCTGGTTGGACCACCAGGTGCTGGTAAAGGAACACAAGCAGTTCACCTAGCTGCTTACTACCAAATTCCACACATCTCAACTGGTGACATTTTTCGTGCTAATTTAAAAAATGGCACCGAACTTGGCAAACAAGCGCAATCATTTATGGATCGCGGTGAATTAGTGCCGGATTCAGTTACAAATGAGATGGTTAAAGATCGCCTTGGTAATCCAGATGCTGCCAAAGGATTTTTACTTGATGGCTTTCCACGCAATACCAACCAAGCAGAGGTTCTTGATCAAATTTTGGTGGAGAAGAATATGCCTCTTGATGCTGCCTTGGAATTAAAGATTGACCATACTGAAATTATTAAGCGATTATCAGGACGTAGAACCTGTCGTGGCTGTGGTGCATCTTCACATGTTGAGTTTGAAAAACCAAAAATGGCAGGAGTATGTGATAAATGTGGTGGGCAGTTATACCAACGCGAAGATGATAAAGAAGAGGTATTAAACCGAAGATTAGAAATTTACTCCCAACAAACGCAATCAATTATCACCTTTTATAAATCAAAGGGATTGCTTAAAAACATTTCAGCAATAGGCGATGTGGAATCAATAACTAAATCAGCTATATCAGCGCTGGAAAAGTAAAATGGCAATTGAGATAAAAAATCTCTCCCAATTAAAATCCATGCGAAAAGCTGGTTTAGTGGTGGCTGATACTTTAAAATTAATTAAGCAATCAACGCAAGTTGGCATGACCACATTAGATTTAAATGATTTAGCAATTGCAAACCTCACCAAGCATGGCGCCACCTCATCGTTTTTGGGCTATCACGGATTTCCAGCGGTAATTTGTGCTTCGGTTAATGAAGAGGTGGTGCATGGAATTCCTAACAAAAGAAAATTAATATCTGGTGATGTTTTATCAATTGATTTTGGGGCAATTATCCAGGGCTGGCATGGCGATGCTGCCATCTCATTTGGTTTAGGTGAGATTGATCCGGCAGATCAAAAATTAATGGATGTATGTGAGCAATCTCTATGGCAAGGAATTGCTGCTGGAAAATGTGGCGGCAAGTTAACTGACATATCCGCTGCTGTCGAAGGTTATATAAACTCACAAGGTAAGTATGGAATCTTGCGTGAGTATGGTGGCCATGGAATTGGCAGTGCAATGCATCAGGAGCCACACATATTAAATTTTGGAACAGCTGGAAATGGACCAGAGTTAGTAATTGGAATGGCACTTGCAATTGAGCCAATGATTACCAGGGGCAATGAGCGCACTAAGGTTTTAAGTGATGATTGGACTGTGGTTTCACAAGATTCATCCAAAGGTGCTCACTTTGAACATACCTACACAATCGCACCAGATGGCAAAGTGTTTGTATTAACCGCATCAGATGGTGGTGTGAGTGAGCTAGCCAAATTAGGTGTTGAAATCTCTGATTTGCTCTGATTGGCCCCGGATTTTCCCGCATGATCTGAAGGGGGGATCAGCGGATTTTCTTTTTTTACCCCCACCTCCTAAACTATCCCTCCTGCCTCGCAAGGGGTAAACCTGATTTAGGACAGATAAGTAGGTATCGCTTGGCCAAGAAAGACGGTGCAATTGAGATCGAAGGCACCGTTGCTGAAGCACTACCAAACGCAATGTTCCGAGTTGAGTTAACAAATGGGCACAAAGTTTTAGCACATATCAGTGGAAAGATGCGACAGAACTACATTCGTATTTTGCCGGCAGATAAAGTGATTGTAGAACTTAGTCCATACGATCTCACCAGAGGTCGAATTATTTATCGTTACAAATAAATAATTATTTAAACTGAAGTTGTGTGGAAGGTGATCGTGAAGGTCAAACCTAGCGTTAAGAAGATTTGCGACAAATGCAAAGTCATTCGTCGTAATGGCCGGGTTATGATTATTTGCGACAACCTACGTCACAAACAACGCCAGGGTTAATTTAAGAGCGCGTAATGCGACTTAGTTAAGGTAAAACTTAATTAAGACCCTCAGTCCGAAAGGCTGAGGCCAGATGAGAAATTATCTGGGGGCATTGCGGAGGACCTTTCGGATATTAGAAACAGGTAAGTCATATGGCACGTCTTGTTGGTGTAGATCTTCCTCGTGAAAAGCGGGTCGAAGTCGCACTTACTTATATTTTCGGAATGGGGTTGACTCGTTCGCAAGCAGCACTTGCAGCTACTGGTATTTCACCAGATATTCGAGTTAAAGATCTACAAGAGCCAGATTTGGCAAAGCTTCGTGAATTCATTGAAGCAAATTACAAAATTGAGGGTGATCTGCGCCGTGAAGTTGCTAGCAACATTCGCCGCAAAGTTGATATTCAAAGTTATCAAGGCTCCCGCCACCGTAAAGGATTGCCAGTACGCGGACAAAGAACTCATACAAATGCCCGTACTCGCAAAGGTCCTCGTGTTGCAATCGCTGGTAAGAAAGTGGAGGCCAAGTAATGGCTACTGAAAAAACTAAACCAGCAAAAGAGGCTGCTGTAAAGGCGGCACCAAAGAAAATTAAAGCACGTAAAAAGGATAAGAAAAATGTTGCCTTTGGTCATGCTTACATCAAAAGCACATTTAACAACACCATTGTTTCGATTACCGATCCAGCAGGTGCTGTAATTGCTTGGTCATCATCTGGCCAGGTCGGATTTAAGGGTTCTCGTAAATCAACTCCATTTGCTGCGCAAATGGCAGCTGAGGCTGCTGCTCGTAAAGCACAGGAGCATGGTTTAAAGAAGGTAGATGTATTTGTTAAGGGACCTGGCTCTGGCCGGGAAACTGCAATTCGTTCATTACAAGCAGCCGGTCTTGAGGTTGGAGCCATCGCAGATGTAACTCCAGCACCACACAACGGTTGTCGTCCACGTAAACCACGTCGAGTATAAGGAAAGGGAGAAAACTATGGCTCGCTATACCGGTGCTGATTGCAAAAGATGCCGTCGCGAAAAAGTAAAGCTCTTCCTTAAGGGCTCTAAGTGCGATGGACCAAAATGTCCAATTGAGTCACGTCCATATCCACCAGGACAACATGGCCGTGCTCGTTCAAAAGATTCTGAGTACTTACTACAGATGCGTGAGAAGCAAAAATGCGCACGCATTTATGGAATTCTGGAAAGACAGTTCCGTGGTTACTACGAAGAGGCAAACCGTCTGCAAGGAAAGACTGGTGAGAATCTTTTAGTACTACTTGAAACCAGATTAGACAATGTTGTCTTCCGCGCAGGCTTTGCTAAGAGCCGTGACATGGCACGCCAATTAGTGCGCCATGGTCACTTCATAGTTAATGGCAAAAGCGTAAATATCCCATCCTTCCAAGTAACGCCAATGGACATAATTGATGTTGTACCAGCTTCACTTGATACAACACCATTTATTGTTGCCAGCGCCGAGCTTGGTGAGAAAACAGTTCCAGCATGGATGGAGGTTGTGGGCTCCAAGATGAGAATCCTGGTGCACGCAGTTCCAACCCGCCCAATTATTGATACTCAGGTACAAGAGCAACTAATCGTTGAGCTTTACTCCAAGTAATCAAGTTGTTTAAGCAGTAAAGATTTACCGCAGTAAAAACTAAATAGCAGTCCAACCGGAAGATCAAATAGAGGGTCTTCCAGAACTTACGGAGGAACAAAGTGCTAATTGCACAACGCCCAATCCTCACTGAGGAAGTAGTAAGCGATTACCGTTCACGGTTCATTATTGAACCGCTGGAGCCAGGTTTTGGCTACACCCTTGGTAATTCAATTCGTCGTACATTGCTATCTTCAATTCCAGGAGCAGCTGTTACTGGGATTAGAGTTAATAATGCACTGCACGAGTTCACAGCATTAGAAGGTGTGAAAGAGGATCTCACTGAGATCGTCTTAAACATCAAAAACCTAGTTTTATCCTCAGATAATGATGAGCCATCACTTCTTTACATACGTAAAAATGGTGAGGGAATTGTTACTGGCGCAGATGTCGCAGCACCAGCCGGGGTTGCAGTACACAACCCAGAGCTTCACATTGCCACTTTAAACTCAAAGGCAAAGTTTGAGATTGAGTTAACTGTTGAGCGCGGTCGTGGTTACATAACTGCGGTTCAAAATAAGCAAGCAGGAGGGGAGATCGGCCGAATTCCGGTTGACTCTATTTATTCACCTGTATTGCGTGTTACCTACAATGTTGAGGCAACTCGCGTTGAACAACGTACCGACTTCGATCGATTAGTTGTAGATGTTGAGACCAAGCGATCAATGAAGCCAGCTGATGCAATGGCATCTGCCGGAAAGACATTGGTTGAGCTGTTTGGCTTAGCACGTGAACTTAATGCAAATGCTGAAGGTATTGAGATGGGACCTTCCATCCAAGATGCAGCACTCGCTGCTGATATGGCACTACCAATCGAGGATCTTGATCTAACAGTGCGTTCTTATAACTGCTTAAAGCGCGAAGGTATTCACACAGTTGGTGAGTTACTTGCTCGCTCTGAGGCAGATCTTATGGATATTCGTAACTTCGGTTCCAAATCAATTGATGAGGTTAAGGCGAAATTACAATCTATGGGAATGCAACTTAAAGATAGCCCAGCAGGATTTGATCCAACAAAGCATGCCAACTATGGCAGCTCTGTTGAGGATGAACTTGTCGACGCGGATGAGGTCTAGGAGAAGATAATGCCAAAACCAAGTAAAGGCCCACGCCTAGGTAGTGGACCAGCACATGAGAAATTATTGCTGGGCACGCTAGCTGCGCAACTTTTTGAAAAAGGAAAGTTGACCACAACAGAGGCAAAAGCAAAGCGTCTTCGTCCATTAGCTGAGCGATTAATTACTCATGCTAAAAAAGGTGATCTGCCTGCACGTCGTCGAGTAATGGCAAGAATCTCTAGCAAATCTGTAGTACATACTTTGTTTACAGATATTGCAAAAAGATTTGAATCCCGTGATGGTGGCTATACCCGCATTACCAAAATCGGTCCACGCAAAGGTGATAACGCACCAATGGCAGTGATTGAAATGGTTGAGGCAGGGGCGCCAACTAAAAAAGTTGCTAAAAAAGCTGCAGCGAAAGCTGAGTAATTGCGCAACTAATTTAAAATTATGACTAAACCCACTCTTGAAGTTGAGAGTGGGTTTTCTCGTTTACGGATCGATTTAACCTATGACGGAAGTGATCTGTCCGGTTGGGCAAAGCAGCCGGGGCTTCGAACAGTTCAAGAAGAGGTTGAAACCGCACTCTCAACAATCACTAGAAGTAAGGCCGCCACAATTGTGGCTGGTCGCACCGATGCTGGGGTGCATGCAAAACATCAAGTGTTTCATGTTGATTTGCCAGCGGATATTGATATTGAAAACCTAGCATTTCGGCTAAATCAGATATTAAAAAGTGATATCAGAATCTTATCTGCGATGAAAGCTCCTGAGTATTTTCATGCCAGATTTGGTGCAACCTCAAGGCGTTATCAATACAAAATAATTGATGGTGGTCAAGTTACTGCCCCCCTTGATAGATATGACAGTGCAGAGTGGTTTAGATCTTTAGATATTGATCTAATGAATCAGGCTTGCCAATCAATACTAGGTGAACATGATTTTTTCACTTTTTGTAAGCATCGCCAAGGTATGAGCACTGTGAAAAATTTAATGAAATTTGATTGGCACCGGGATGAAAAAGGTGTGGTGATTGGAGTTATTGAGGCTAACTCTTTTGGATATAACATGGTGAGAAATTTAGTTGGTGCTGCAGTTTGCGTTGGTGAAGGAAGATTTGAACCCAGTTGGCTTCGGAAAATACTTGATGAAAAGGTAAGAGTTTCAGATAGTTATGTTTTCCCAGCGAAGGGTTTGACGCTACTTTCAATCCAATATCCACCAGCGGGGCAATATTTAGCCACTTACAACCAATATTTCACCCTACAAGATACAGATGAGGAGTAGGGCTGGTTTTTAAGCGGGGAAGTTTTCAAGTTTTGACCCAAAGCGGTATCAGCAGGTAATCTTGCGCCTCTGGAAATGACCCACTTGGGACAATCCTTATCTTAAGAAAGGCAGATGCTTGTGCGCACTTTTACACCAAAGGCAAGTGAGATTACCCGTACTTGGTATCTCATTGATGCTCAAGATGTAGTGCTCGGACGTCTTGCCACACACGCTGCAAATCTTTTGTACGGAAAACACAAACCAACTTTTGCACCCCATATGGATATGGGAGATTTTGTGATTGTTATCAATGCTGACAAAGTAGTTTTGACCGGATCTAAGAACTCGCAAAAATTTGCTCACCAACACTCTGGCTATCCAGGTGGATTAACCTCAACTGTTTACGCTGATTTGTTTGAAAAGTTTCCAACCCGTGCGGTTGAAAAAGCTATTAAAGGCATGTTACCTAAGAACAGTATTGGCAGATCTGCTGCTACTAAATTGAAGGTTTATGCTGGCAGTGAGCACCCACATGCTGCTCAAAATCCAAAGGTATTTGAGTTCAACCAAGTTTCTCAAATCAATAAGAAGTAATAGGGGAATAATGTCTGACGAGATTGATAACACAACTGATGAGGCAACACCAAGCTCATACAGTTCAAGCACACCAGCAGCTGCCACAAATCGCAAAGCAATTACTGCACCTGGTGGTGGCGTAGGTCGTCGTAAAGAAGCAGTTGCCAGAGTTCGCTTAGTACCAGGATCTGGTCGCTGGGTAGTTAATGGCAAGCCACTTGAGGTTTATTTCCCAAATAAGGTTCACCAACAATCTGTAGCTGAACCATTTAAGATCGTTGGCGCCGAAGGAACTTATGATGTCTTTGCTCGTATTAATGGTGGTGGAACTTCAGGACAAGCCGGCGCACTTAGATTAGGTGTTGCCCGTGCACTGAATGCAATTGATACTGATGCAAATCGACCAACACTTAAGAAAGCTGGCTTCTTAACTCGGGATGCTCGTGTTATTGAGCGCAAGAAGTATGGTCTGAAAAAGGCTCGCAAGCGTTCTCAATACAGCAAGCGTTAATTTCTTAGCTGATTAAGTAAATCATGGCCCTCTTCGGCACCGACGGTGTGCGAGGTGTTGCCAATGTTGATCTCACCGCAGAGTTAGCAGTTGATTTAGCAATTGCAGCCGCTCATGTTTTAGGTGAGATTGGTGCATTCGCAGGACATCGGCCAAAAGCAATTGTTGGTCAAGACTCTCGTGCATCTGGTGATTTTCTAGAGGCAGCAGTTGTTGCAGGATTAACTAGTGCAGGTGTCGATGTTTATCGGGTTGGTGTATTACCAACACCGGCGGTCGCATTTTTAGTAAAAGAAAGTAATGCTGATCTTGGCGTCATGATTAGCGCCTCTCACAACCCAATGCCAGATAACGGAATTAAATTCTTTGCAAAGGGCGGGGATAAGTTAGCTGATCAAGTTGAGGCACAAATCGAGGCAAGGCTGGGTGAACCTTGGGATAGGCCAACTGGCTTAAATGTTGGCAGGATTATCTTTGATGAAGAGGCAAAAAATCGTTACTTAAAGTATTTGCTCTCCACCCTGGATAAAAAATTAGCTGGTATTAAAGTGATTGTTGATTGCGCCAATGGCGCAGCATCCACCGTGGCACCAATTGCATATGAAAAAGCAGGGGCATCTGTTACTGCAATATCTGCAACTCCAACTGGTTGGAATATAAATGAAAATTGCGGTTCTACTCACTTGGATAATTTAATCAATGAGGTTAAAAGAACTGGCGCAGATCTTGGTGTTGCCCATGATGGTGATGCCGATAGATGCTTGTTGGTAGCAAAAAATGGCGAGGTAGTAGATGGCGATCAGATATTAAATATTCTTGCCCATTCCTTTTTAGCGCAAGGTAAGTTAAGTAAAAAAGCGGTAGTTGGTACCGTTATGAGTAATTTAGGCTTTATCAAATCAATGGAATCTGCCGGAATTAAGTTTGAAAAAACTGCAGTAGGTGATCGATATGTATTAGAAAAAATGTTAGAAAACGATTACACCCTAGGCGGTGAACAATCAGGTCATGTGATTATGCGTCAATTCTCAAATACTGGAGATGGGCTACTAACTGCGTTACAGGTAATGCAGGTTATGGTGCATTCAAAGAAATCATTGATCGAGCTGGCAAATACCATGCAAAAATTTCCACAAGTACTAATTAATGTTAAAGATGTAGCGAAAGAAAAGTTTGCATCCTCAGTCAAAATTAAGGAAGGGATACTAGAATCAGAGAAGCAATTATCAGGTGTCGGCAGAGTCTTGGTAAGAGCATCTGGAACTGAATCACTGATTCGAGTAATGGTTGAAGCAAATGAATTGGATTTGGCTCAAAAGATCGCAGAATCATTGGCTGCCCTAGTAAGATTAGAGCTTCAGTAGTTAAAGGAGTTTCATAAATGTGCGGCATTGTTGGCTACACCGGAAGCAACTCTGCACTCTCCCCAGTTATTGAAGGGCTCAGAAAGCTTGAATACCGGGGATACGACTCAGCTGGTATTGCGCTACCAATTGCAATTGGTAAGCCGCTATTTATTGAAAAACGTGCTGGTAAGTTAAAAAAGTTAGAGGATGCGTTATCTAAAACACCAGATGCAAAAAGTGGAATTGGTCATACCAGGTGGGCAACACACGGCGGACCGACTGACACTAACGCTCACCCACATCTTGATAATGAGGGCAAGTTAGCACTGATACATAATGGAATTATTGAAAATTATGTTGAATTAAGAGCGCAGCTAGAAAAACGTGGTCACAAGTTTAAGTCTGAAACCGATACCGAATCTGTGGTGCATCTATTAAGTGATGCTAGAAAAGAAAATAATGGTGATTTGGCTGCTGCAATGCGTCAGGTCTGTCAGCAACTAAAAGGCTCCTTTACATTGCTTGCCATTCATTCAGATAACCCATCTCATATTGTTGGCGCAAGAAGAAATTCACCATTAGTAGTTGGCGTTGGTAAGGGTGAGAATTTTCTAGCCTCAGATGTTGCCGCCTTTATTTCTCATACTAAAACTGCGCTAGAGCTAGGTCAAGATGAGGTAGTTGAGATAACCCCAACCTCAGTTGTAGTAACAAATTTGTCAGGTCAGGTTGTCAAACCTAATCAGTTTGAGATCTCTTGGGATGCAAAAGCTGCAGAGCGCGGTGGGTTCTCACACTTTATGCTAAAAGAGATATATGAACAGCCAAAGGCGATTGCAGATACTTTACTTGGTCGCACAGAAGGACTTGGCGTAAAGATTAAGTTTAAAAAGTTTGAAAAAATTGTAATTATCGCCTGTGGTACCGCATATAACGCGGGCTTAGTTGGTAAGTATGCAATTGAAAAATGGGGACAAATCCCAGTAGATGTTGAGTTGGCATCTGAGTATCGATATCGGGAGCCAAGTTTGGATAAAAAAACCTTAGTAATTCCAATCTCACAATCAGGTGAGACTATGGATACTTTGATGGCACTTCGATACGCAAAATCAAAAGGCGCGACTATATTCTCAGTTTGCAACACTAATGGCTCAACAATTGGCCGAGAATCAGATGCGGTTCTTTATACCCACGCTGGCCCAGAGATTGCAGTTGCTTCCACTAAAGCTTTTGCAACTCAGCTGATTGCGATGTATTTAATCGGCCTAGAAATTGGTCGCCAGTTAGAGCATTTAAGTAGCAAAAAATGTAAAGAGATTATTAAAGAGCTCACTCAACTACCGGCAAAGGTTGAGCAGGTGTTGGAAACAGTTGAACCACTTCGAGAGTTAACTAGAAAGTTTAAATCAGCAGACTCCATCTTATTTTTAGGAAGGCACACCGGCTATCCAACTGTGCTTGAAGGAGCTCTTAAATTAAAAGAGTTGGCATATATGCATGCTGAAGGCTTTGCAGGTGGTGAATTAAAGCATGGACCAATTGCACTCATTGATAATGGCACTCCAGTGGTAGCAATTATGCCAACCAAAGATTCAGTATTAGCAGGCAAGATGGCAAGTAATATTCAAGAGGTAAAAGCAAGAGGTGCGGTAGTGATTGCAATTAGTGAAGATGAATTTGCTGGCGCAGATCATTTAATCCGTATTCCACAAGTTGATCCACTACTACAACCAGTATTAGCTGTAGTTCCACTACAGGTCATTGCATATGAAATGGCGGTAGCTCGTGGCAATGATGTTGATCAGCCGAGAAATTTGGCCAAATCAGTAACAGTTGAGTAATTAAATGCCAGAACACAGACGAAGGCAGATGAACTCTGCACTGAAGTTAACTCTCTTATTTCTTAGTGGCTATGGCTTCATTACCCAACAGGTAGTAGCTAATACTTGGATTAGAAGATTAGATGAGAAGATCCTAGAACGAGATTTTTTAAAGGTCACACCAGAGAACACTCCTTTATTTGTGCAATTAATTGATGACTTAGGACTTAGGAGTGTTACATCAGTAATACTAATTGTCACTGCAATACTTATTAGCAGAAGATTTAAATCATGGCGGCCAATTAATCTTTCAATTCTTGCATTACTGCTACTTAATTTAACAGTAGGAGCCTCTAAATTATTGTTTGGTAGAACTAAACCCAGTACTGGCTTTGACTTGTTTTTTACTGATAGTGGACTTTCATATCCCAGCGGCCATGCTGCCAATGCAATATTAACTTGGGGCATGTTTGCTTATCTGATCTTTCGCTACTCCCATAAACAACCTTTTGAAGGATTACGATTAACTTACTTTGTCATCATCATAAATATTGCTGTATGTCTAGCCTCGCTCTACCGAAATACTCACTGGTTTTCAGATTTACTAGGAGGATTATTTATCGGCTCAGCATTATTGGTAGCAACTATTGCGATTGATCGCTCGATTACTTCAACTCGTCAGCCCTCATAAAACACAGGTAGGCTTAACTATTATGAGTCGTGCCCGAGCTGAAATAGATCTGTCAGCGATTGCTGAAAATTTAAAGTTTATTAAAAATAAATCAGATGCCGAGATTCTTGCGGTAGTTAAAGCAGATGCATATGGCCATGGCTTACTTCCGGTAGCAACTGCCGCCCAAGCAGCTGGTGCAGATTGGCTAGGTACAGCATTGCTAGAGGAGGCGATCACACTTCGTAATGGCGGAATTACCAAACCAATTCTGGCTTGGCTAACTCCACCTGGTGAGGATTTCAAAACTGCGATCAAGTTAGATATTGATTTATCAATCTCATCAATTGAGTTGCTATCTGAAATATTATCTGCTGGACAATCCTTGAACAAAAAACCAAGAGTCCATATTGAAGTTGATACTGGAATGAGTCGTGGCGGTGTATTAGGTGATTGGAAGGAATTTCTTGCAGAGGTAGTAAAAGTGGCAGATAAGATTGAAGTTGTTGGTATCTGGTCACATTTTGCTAGAGCTGATGAGCCAGGTGAGAAAATGAATAAAGAACAATTAGATCTGTTTATGGATCGGGTTGAAGATTTAAGTAAGGCTGCAATTACACCTAAGTATCTACATATTGCAAACTCTGCGGCTACTCTTACCAACAAATCATCACACAAAAATATTATTCGCTGGGGTATTGGACTTTATGGCCTATCACCAGATGTTAACAATTTAGGTGATTCAAAATCACTGACTCTGCACCCTGCCATGAGATTGTATGCAAAACTACAATTAGTTAAATCAGTTAAGGCTGGCGTCAGTGTTGGATATGGTGCAACTGCTAACACAAAAACTGATACCAAACTAGGTGTAGTTACTTTGGGTTATGCAGATGGCATACCTCGTAATGCAAGTAATTTGGCTGGAGTTTTTGTAGCTGGTAGGCGTGCACCATTAATTGGCAGAGTTTCAATGGATCAATTTGTAGTTGATCTTGGCATTAATTCCTTAGCAAAAACTGGGGATGAAGTGATTGTTTTTGGTGATGGCAGCAAGGGTGAGTACACAATTGATGAGTGGGCTAAGGCTTGCGGAACAATTAATTATGAGATTGTTACCCGAATCGCTTCTCGTGTGCCTAGAATCTACCCTCGTGAGTAATGCTAATTTGCTTTCAATAAAATCATTGTCAGTCTCATTTGGCGGGCTTAAGGCGTTATCAAATGTAAATTTAGAATTGAATGCAAATGAAGTTGTGGGATTAATAGGCCCAAATGGTGCCGGCAAGACCACATTATTTAACGCACTTTCTGGCTTGGTAGATGTTGAATCCGGTTCACTTGAAATAAATGGTAAATCACATAAGTGGCCAAAACCATATCAACTAGTTGGTATGGGAATCTCGCGCACATTGCAAGGAGTGGGCCTATTTCCAGAGTTAACAGTTTTAGAGAATGTGATGATTGGTGATAATAAAAATGCACGAAGTGGTTTGATTTCATCAGCACTTGGTTTAAGTGGCAAAGATGAGGCAAAATTAAAACAGCGGGCGATGACAGCACTTGAACGAGTTTATGCCTCTGGTATTGCAGACCAGAGAGCGGATTCACTTCCTTACCCCGTTACTAAACGAGTAGCAATTGCCCGAGCTTTAGTCTCTGAGCCAAAAATACTTCTTCTCGATGAACCAGCGGGAGGACTTGGTGCTCAAGATATTGAGTGGATGAACTCACTGATTCACAATCTGGCTAGCCAATGCTCAATTATTTTAGTTGAACACCATATGGATGTGGTGATGAGTGTCTGTGATCGACTTTGTGTACTTAATTTTGGTGAAGTAATTGCATCTGGAGAGGTTGAGACAGTAAGGCGAGACCCAGCAGTCGTGGAAGCTTATTTGGGGGTAAACAATTGACTCTCATAGTTGAAGGTTTAACAATTGATCACGGCGCAATTAGGGCTATAAATAATGTCTCATTCAAAGTTCCACAAGGCCAATTAGCTGCCATCATTGGTGCAAATGGTGCTGGTAAAACCACACTGCTTAGGACTTTATCTGGATTAAAAAAATCTAAAGCTGGTAGTGCAACTTGGGATGGCCACTCAATTTTAGATAAACGAACAGAGGATTTAGCACGCTCAGGCATCGTGCATGTATCTGATGGTAAATCTGTGATTGCTGAGTTGAGCGTTAAAGAAAACTTGGCTTTGCCAGGGATTTGGCGAAAAGATAAAAAAGATGTTGCTATGGCCACAACTGAGGTAATAGAAATGTTCCCAATTTTAGGTCAGCGGCTATCTCAATCTGCAGGCTCGCTATCTGGTGGAGAGCGCCAAATGCTCGCTATCGGTAGAGCCTTAATTGCTCGACCAAAATTGCTGCTACTAGATGAGCCCTCCCTTGGACTTGCGCCACTAATTGTTGAGCAGATTTTTCTTATCATTAAATCATTGGTTACAAAAAAAGATTTAACAGTTGTTTTAGTCGAACAAAATGCAATGGGTGCGCTCAAGATAGCTGATGAGGGGATTGTATTAAATTTAGGTAGCGTAGTTGCAGTTGACTCAGCAAATAAACTTTTGAACGATCCGGCAGTACGCGCTGCTTATTTGGGGTTTTAATATGAACCAATTTATAACTGCAGTATTAACCTCACTCTCAACCGGAGCGATTTATGCATTGATGTCTATTTCATTAGTTTTAGTTTGGCGATCTACTCGGGTGATTAATTTTGCTCAAGCAGCACAGGCCGTTTTGACAACCTACATTGGATATGAAGTGATCACAAGAAGTGGTTCCTTTTGGCTGGGATTAATAGTTGCAGTTATCGCTGGTGGAATTATTGGCGCAGGTATAGATCGATTATTTATGCGACAAATATTCAAACGAGCAAGCTCAGGTCCTATTGCCATGATTGCGCCAGTGGTTGCCACTACAGCCTTGCTAGGAGTGATTTACTCTTTAATTGGATTTATTTGGGGAATAAGCTATAAAACTATTGAGGCGCCCGTCTCTACTAACGGATTGAGTATTTTTGGTTCAGTTGTGGCATTTAGCCCATTTAATTTACTTGTAATAATTACAGTCACTCTTAGCATGATTGTGCTAACAATTTTATTTCAAAAAACTAATATTGGTTTAGCTTTAAGGGCCTCAGCTCATGCACCTGAAATCTCCAGACTTTCTGGAGTAAAAGTTGATGCAGTTAGAACCTTAGGTTGGGCAATTGCTGGTGGGGCTGGCAGCTTGGCAGGAATGCTCTATATCCCTGGGTCGTATTTGTATCCAAACTCTATGGCCGTGCTACTAGTCTTTGGATTTATTGCAGCAGTTATTGGTGGATTAGATAGTTTATTCGGCGCAGTGGCTGGTGCTATGGTCCTAGGTTTTGCAATTAATTTTTCTGCTTCATATATAAGTTATAAATTAGTTTTCCCAACTGCATTTGTAATTCTAATCTTGGTCTTGCTAATTAAGCCCAATGGGATTTTTTCAAGTAGTAAAGGAAGGCGTGATTAATGTCTAAAACGATTACTGCCAAAAAAAGATTATTAGCTTTCTTACTGCTTGGCTGGGTATTATTAATTTTTAGCGACCGTGTGGGTGAACTTACTCAATATCGAGGTGCATTTGTTGCTACTTATGCTTTAGCAATTGCATCAATCATTTTATTAACTGGCTATTCTGGACAACTTTCACTTGGGCATAGTGCATTAATGGCAGTCGGTGCTTATGCCGGGGCACTGACAATAAATAATTTGAAATTACACCCAATCATAGGATTATTCGCCGCAGCACTAGTTGCCGGAGTATTTGGGTTAGTTTTTGGATACGCAGCCGCACGGTTATCAGGTCCTTATTTAGCTGGAACCACATTGGCTTTGGCAATTTCACTGCCGACAATTGCAAATCAATTTCCAATACTTGGTGGTGAACAGGGGTTGCTCTTTGATGTTGGCGCCCCACCAGCTCGATTAGGTGAAGAGTTCTCGCAGTATCAATGGTTTTTCTGGATTAGCTCTTTATCAGCATTAATTATGATTTGGCTCTTAGCAAACCTGTTGAATTCTAGGTATGGCCGAGAATTTAGAGCTTTAAGGGATAATCCAATAGCTGCCCAATTGGCCGGGATTAATACTGGGCTTCAAAAAGCTATGGCCTTTGGATTAAGCGCCGGTATCGCCGGTCTTTCTGGGGGGTTGCTGGTAATGCTAATTAGTGGGGTCTCCCCGAGTGCTTTCCCGCTTAGCCTCTCATTTTTATTGCTGGCTGGCGCGGTGATTACTGGCGTGTATGGTCTTGGAGGTGTAATGATAGGTGGCGTTATCCTGGTTGCGATACCAGAAATAGCCGAGTCAGTAGCAATAGCTTTAGGGGGTTCGGAAGGCTTCACAATTAGTTTGCCTGATTTCATAGTCGGTTCACTTGTGATACTGACGGTGTTGTTCACACCATATGGAATTGGCGGCACACTTCATAAGAAAAAACACAATAAGCACTAAATAAAACCTAGGGAAGGAAATAAATGATTAGAAATACTCGCACGAAACGATTATCGATCGTTTCAGCGGCAGTCATAGCAGCGGCTCTTACATTTAGTACTCTGCCGGCTCAAGCTGCCGATCCAGGCGTCACCGCAAGTGAAATTAAGTTGGGTTACTCAGGCCCACTAACCGGCTCAGCTGGTCTGGTCTATGGAAAATTGCCAGGGGGAATGAAAGCCTACTTTGATCACATCAATGCAAATGGTGGGGTTTATGGCCGAAAGATCAATCTAATCATTAAGGATGATAAGTACCTTCCTACGCTTGCTGCCACACAAACAACAAATTTGGTCTTGCGAGATAACGTATTTGCCTTAGTTGGGGCCCTTGGCACACCAACACATACCAAGGCTTATGTCTCAGCCTCACTTGCAAAAAAGAATGTTCCAGATCTTTTTGTTAATACTGGATTCAGTGGGTTTGCCAACAAGAGCAAATATCCAACTGCATTTATGGTGTTACCAAGTTATGCCATGGAGGCAAAGATCATTGCAAAGTTTATTAAGGACACTCCAGCACTAGCTCCGCAGGCGTCATTTTTGATTGCCCAGGATGATGAGTTTGGTGTTGATGGAATTAACGGATTTAAGTTGGGTGGTCACACATTTTCAGCCGCGCCAACTCTTTATCCACAAAACGGATTATCAGCAGCATTAGCTGAAGGCGCACTTACTAAGTTAAGTGCAGTTCCTGGTAAACCTATTTTGATTCTTTTTGGTACAACAGATACCACCGCAACGATTCTTAAAGCGGCTGAGAAACTAGATCTCGTATCTAAATTTACTTGGTTAGCTGGATCAGTCGGTGGCGATGCTAATACTCTGCTTGCACTTGGAGTTAAGCCAGCAACAATTAATGGCGCATTGGCAGCTAGCTTCTTCCCAGATGCTAAAGATTTAACAGATCCTTACGTCAGCGAATTCGCAAAGATCTATGCCAAGTACAACAAAGGTGTTTCATTTGATAACACTGTGCTACAAGGCATGAACTCAGCAATGTTAACTGTTCAAGCTCTACGTGCGGCTGGTAAAAATCTAACCCGTGCTGGAGTCATGAAGGCAATTGAAAGTAAGGGTGCATCTTTTGCAAGTGCAGGCCTTGTTCCTCTGAATTATTCAGCGACAAGCCGTGTTGGATACAACGGATATTGGTTTGGTCAGTTGAATGAAAAAGGTGAACTTAAGCCTTACGGTGGCAAATTAGCTATATTCACAACTGATTCAAGCTCTACTGAGGTACCAACTGCCTCTACATATGTGCGCAAGTCAATTCCTAAGAATGGAGTACCAACAAACTCATGAAACATCCAATAACAAAAAAGAGCCTAGTTGGCTTACTATCTGCAGCACTGATAGCAGCATTTACTGCGGTCATTCCATCAACTGCAAATGCTACTGAGGGTTGCACAGATCAGAGCGTCATTGTCGGTAAAAAGAATGTTGGCTTTGAAAAGTGCACCGGTGTTGATGGAAATGGTTCTAAGTATGAAATAAGAATGCCAGAGAAATTTAACGGCATGCTTTATCTCTACTCACATGGAATTAGAAATCAGGCGCTATTGCCGATAATTCCAGTTGTTAATCCCGATGGATTTTATTCCAAGCCTCGTAGCAACCCAGAGGTTGCACCAGGACGAACAGCGGAAGATCAAGAGACTATTGCTGCAAACCTGTTAAGCCAAGGGTATGCAGTAGCTGGTGCTGGAGTTCAGGTAAACGGTTGGAACGTGCCGGAAGCAATTGAAGCTAATTTGCTGCTAGTTATTCAAGCTAAAGACCTGTTTCCAAAGATAACTAAAGTTGTCTCTTGGGGAGATTCTTTAGGCGGACATATTTCACAATCACTCTCTGAGCGATATGGAATTATTGATGCAGCGGCTAATTTGCACATGGCTGGATCAGCAGCAGCTCAGTTTGCATATGCTGGGGATGCATTTTGGTTCTATAAAACCTTCTTTGATCCAACATTTAAAGCTGGTGGATATACACAGCCAGAGTTTGCAGGTGACACCCGTGGGTATCTAGAATTCGTAACCGATATTGGCAAGTTGTTAACTGTGCTAAATGCACTTGCAACAGCCATTGCGAAAAACCCAGTAACACCAGCGTGGCCAGAATCTGCAACAAATGTTCCAGCTGCACTAAAAGCTATTCCAGTGCGCAGTGCGATTTTATTAATCGGTCTGCTTACCGGAATTCCTACCCAATCAACAACTTATGATGCGTCTTCAGGTCCTGCTGGCCCACTAGAAACTACATATGGTGTAGCCATCTCACCAGCGTTGGCAGTTCTAGAGAACACATCTACTGCGTTGATACTTGGTATGTATGCAAATTATGATGCTGAAATGCGATGCGGTGGAAGAGTTTACGATAACACCGCTACTGATTATGCTGCCAGACTTGGTGATAATAGTGATGTCTTTGCCGCTGCACTAAGTGGTAAATCCGCAATTGCCGGCTTGCTAGCTTTCCTTAACAAGGCAAATCCAGCAGCACCGAGAGTTGCAGCCTCTGCTTCGGCAATGGCTTGCATCAAAAATCAGTCTCAGTACTCAGGAAACATAACAGTGCCAACAATCACAATTTCACAGACTGCTGATCAAATTACTCCAGCTGGTTATATAACCAAGTTGCGGGATCAATATGAGGCAGCTGTAAGTAGTGGTGAAGCAAAGCCTGGCTTACTTCTAAACATTTGGAATAAGCCACCAGATGCTTACACAAGTTTTGAGGCTACTGGAGCCGCTAAGACTCCAGCAGTACCAACTACTGGTACCTCTCACTACATGTTCTCTAATGATCAGATCATGCTAATCGCTAAAATGCTTGCAACTGCAGGCAAGAGTGGCAAGCTACCATCGGTAGCAACAGCTCGAAAGGCGATTAAATCTGATAACAGTTTGTTTATTGATCCAGACTTTAATCCTGCTTTAGTACCACAGGATCAATAGAAGTAAACTTATTAAAGGGCCCTTCAGGAAACTGAGGGCCCTTTTTTATATCTATAAACTAAACTCCTAATGACATTCCAAGTTGATTCACCCCAACAGATGTTTGAGTTGGGTGAAAAAATCGGCCGGCAATTAAATCCTTCAGATGTGGTGGTGTTAACTGGTGAGCTAGGTGCGGGTAAGACGGTTTTTACTCAAGGAATTGCTTCGGCCTTTAATGTTTTAGGAGTAACCTCTCCAACTTTTGTAATAAGTCGAATTCACAAAGGGAACCCAAATTTTATACATATCGATGCTTATCGATTATTAGATTCAGACCCAACTACTTTTTCTGATTTAGATTTTGAAAGCTATCTGTCAAGCAGTGTATTTGTAATTGAATGGGGTAGGAATTTTGTCTCTACACTGACTGATCAATATTTGGAAGTCATTATTAGTTACGGTAAAAATGAATCTGATCGCCAAGTTGAATTTCTACCAAATGGTGACCGCTGGTCAGGATTTAAATTATGAGGACAGTTTTAGCAATTGACACCTCAACTGCACAAACTAGTGTGGCATTGATTCAAGATGGTGAAGTTTTATTCAACAAATCTCATAATGACCCACTAGCCCATGGAGAGGTGTTACCAAAGTTAGTAGCCCAAGCATTGGCAGTTAATAAGCAGATCGACTTAATTGCAGTTGGCATGGGGCCAGGCCCATTTACTGGCCTTCGAGTTGGAATAGCTTTTGCCCAAAGCTATGCCTTAGCTGCGCAAATAGATTGGGTTGGAGTTTGCTCACTTGATGCCATGGCTGCTGGGATAAATCAAATTGAGTTTATTGTTTCAACAGATGCCAGGCGCAAAGAAAGGTTTTGGGCAAGATATAAAGACGGAGTTCGAATTACGCAGCCGGCAGTGAGTAAAGCAAGTGAATTAGAAAAATTTGGTCCTCCAATATTAAATGAAGGTGATTACTTTCCAGATCCAGTTGCTGTAGCCAAGATTGCATTAACTTCTAAATCAGTTGAACAACCAATTTATATTAGAAAACCAGATGCATACCCATTACCAACAGGTGTGAAGTTTCGTCCAATGACCGCCCTTGACTTGGTTTCAGCAATTGCAATTGAGAAAGAGGTGTATGGAAAAACAGCCTGGAGTGCTGACCAATTTAAAGAAGAGTTTGCAAAGGCACCAAAGAGTGCGCAGTACTTAGCTGCAGAGATTGAAGGTCAATTAATTGCCTACGCCGGTATTTTTTATGTGGCAGATGTGGCAGATATTCACACATTAACTGTGGTGGCAGATCAGCGCCGAAAAGGCATTGGTCGGGAGTTATTAAAGCGGTTAATTGATTGGGCTAGAGTTAAAAAAGCGCAGGCAATAATGCTGGAGATGAGATTAGGAAATGATGCTGCCCGGCCACTTTATGAATCCTTTGGATTTATTGAGATTTCAAAACGGGAGAATTATTACGGCCCAGGTTTGACTGCAGTGGTAATGCGCAAGGAGCTTAGGTAATGGCGCTAGTACTCGGTATTGAAACCTCCTGTGATGAAACTGCGGTTGGAATTGTGGATGGGCGAAAATTATTAGCAAATGTAATCTCATCAAGTGTTGAACAACATGCCAGATTTGGCGGCGTAGTCCCAGAGGTTGCAAGCAGGGCTCACTTAGAGGCGATGCAGCAGGTGATTAAACAAGCATTAAAAGATGCATCAGTGAGCATTAAAGATATTGATGCTATTGCTGTTACTGCAGGCCCAGGTTTAATTGGTGCGTTATTAGTGGGAGTAAGTAGCGCATCTGGTTTAGCACTTGCCTTAGACAAACCTTTATATGGCGTCAATCATCTTTCTGCCCATATTGCAGTTGATCAATTAGATAATGATAAGAAAATCATTCCAACAATTGCATTGCTAGTAAGTGGTGGTCACTCATCAATATTAAAAGTTAAAAACTTAGCCACTGATGTTATAGTCATGGGCGCAACCATTGATGATGCAGCTGGTGAAGCATTTGACAAGATTGCTAGAATCATGGGGTTGGGTTTTCCTGGTGGGCCAATAATTGATAAGCAATCTAAAGATGGTGACTTAAACCATGTTAATTTCCCACGCGGTTTAACCTCAGCTGCTGATTTGGATAAGCATCAATATAATTTTTCCTTTTCAGGTTTAAAAACAGCGGTAGCAAGATATATCGAGAAAACTCCAAATTATAAAAAAGCTGATATAGCTGCCTCATTTCAGGAAGCAGTTGTTGATGTGTTGTTAAGTAAGTCCTTAGCAGCTTGTAAGGAAAGTGGAATTGATAATTTAGTTATTGCAGGAGGAGTGGCCGCCAACAGCAGGCTGCGAGAGCTGGCAAAGCAACGGTGTGAGATGAGCAAGATCAATCTTTCTATCCCACCGATTGCTCTTTGCACCGACAATGGGGCGATGGTGGCAGCGCTCGGTAGCCTTGCCATAACCCAGGGTGTTAAGCCCTCCCAGATGGGTATTGGGGCTGATTCAGCCGCCTCTATTGCCCAGGTGATCTGGTAGATAAGCGCTTAATTTGCACTGCTAAGCACCGCCCTTTAAAGTTGGCTTTAGCACTCTAGGGCCTCGTGTGCTAATTAATCTGCGGGGTACTTCAGAGGGTAATACCGAATCTAAGAAGGAGAAATCAGGATGGCAATTTCAATTAAGCCACTAGAAGATCGAATTGTTGTGAAGGCAAATGAAGCAGAGCAGAAAACTGCATCTGGATTAGTAATCCCAGATACTGCTAAAGAAAAGCCACAAGAGGGAACTGTGATGGCGGTAGGACCTGGACGTTTTGAAAATGGAAATCGCATTCCACTAGATATTAAAGAGGGTGACACCGTGCTTTACTCAAAGTATGGCGGCACTGAGGTTAAGTACAACAATGAGGAGTACTTAGTACTTTCCTCCCGTGATGTACTAGCAATTATTGCGAAGAAGTAATCGTGGGTAAATCACTTCAATTTGATGAAGCAGCACGTCGTGCGATGGAGCGCGGAGTAAACATCCTTGCTGACACTGTAAAGGTAACCCTTGGACCAAAGGGTCGTAACGTAGTTATTGCTAAGAGTTATGGTGCACCAACCATCACCAATGATGGTGTAACTATTGCCAAAGAGATTGAACTATCAGATCCAGCAGAAAACATGGGCGCACAGCTTGTTAAGCAGGTTGCCGAAAAAACTAATGATGTGGCAGGAGATGGCACAACTACTGCCACAGTTCTTGCTCAAGCAATGGTGAAGGAAGGCCTTCGCAATCTTGCAGCAGGTGCTCAGCCAATGGAGCTTAAATACGGTATTGAGCAAGCGGTAAATGCAATTACTGAAGCGCTACGTAAAAACTCAACTGCAGTTAGTGGAAAGTCACAGATCGCAGATGTAGCAACCATTTCAGCCCAAGATAAAGCAATTGGTGATTTAATCGCAGAGGCGATGGACAAGGTTGGCAAAGATGGCGTTATTACAGTTGAAGAGTCATCTACCACTGGTCTTGAGCTTGAATTCACTGAAGGTATGCAATTTGATAAAGGATATATCTCACCTTACTTTGTAACTGATTCAGATCGCATGGAAACTGTTCTAGAAGATGCATTCATTCTTATCTCTGGACAGAAAATCTCAGCGTTAAGTGAGATCTTGCCGGTATTAGAAAAGGTTGCGCAAGCAAGTAAGCCACTTTTAATTATTGCCGAAGATGTTGAGGGTGAAGCACTTTCAACCTTGGTGGTAAATCGTATGCGTGGAACCTTTGCTTCAGCCGCGGTTAAGGCACCAGGCTTTGGTGACAGGCGTAAAGCGATGCTTGATGACATTGCAGTTTTAACTGGCGGACAGGTTATTTCAGCTGAGGTTGGTCTAAAACTTGAGCAGATAGATATCGCCATGTTGGGTAAGGCTCGAAGAGTTGTTATCTCAAAAGATAACACCACAATTGTTGATGGCGCCGGTGATAAGAAGGCTGTTGCATCTCGGGTAACTGAGATTCGCCGGGAGATTGAAAACACCGACTCTGATTGGGATCGTGAAAAACTACAGGAGCGAGTGGCAAAACTTGCTGGTGGAGTTTGTGTGATCAAAGTTGGCGCTCACACTGAGGTTGAGTTGAAAGAGAAGAAGCATCGACTTGAAGATGCAATCTCTGCAACTAGAGCAGCGGTCGAAGAGGGAATTGTTGTTGGTGGAGGTGCTGCATTAGTACATGCTGCAGCCGCCCTTGATAATGATTTAGGTTTTGAAGGTGATCGCGCAGTTGGTGTTCGGCTAGTGCGTAAGGCATGTGATGAGCCACTTCGTTGGATTGCAGAAAATGCTGGACAAGAAGGCTACGTTGTAGTTTCAAAGGTGCGAGCTATGAAACCAAATGAGGGTTTTAATGCCTTTTCAGAAACTTATACCGATCTTGTTAAAGAGGGTGTAATTGATCCAGTTAAGGTAACTAGATCAGCGCTGGCAAATGCAGCCTCGATTGCAGCCATGTTTATTACAACTGAAGCACTTGTCTTTGAAACTCCAGAGGAGAAAAAGGAAGAGGCGACAGGTCATGGCCACTCACATGGAGCAGGCGGGCACAGCCACTAAATAAAGTAAATTCACTTACGAGGCCTTGTTCTCAAAGTAGTTTTAATCGATTAACATCAATCGGTGAAACTTACAACGCTAACCGTTGATTGCGGTGGCACTGGGATCAAGGCCTCTGTGCTTGATAAAACTGGAAAAGTTTTAATTGATTTTCCCTATCTAAAAACCCCATACCCATTATCACCTGCCAAATTAATAAAAATTATTGAAGATTTTGTTACAGCTGATAGCCGAATTAAGCGAGTCACAGTTGGCCTGCCAGGAATGATTAGAGATGGAAAAATTGTATTTATTCCGCACTATATAAATAAGAATGGTCCAAGGGGTGCGGTTGATCAACAATTAAAAAAAGCTTGGCATGGCTTTGATATGCAGGCAGGGCTGCAGAAAAAATTAAAGCTGCCAACCTTGGTTTTAAATGATGCTGAAGTACATGCTGCAGCAGTTATCAGCGGTATTGGATTAGAGACGGTACTAACTTTTGGCACTGGCTTAGGAAGTGCAATATTTAATAATGGTCAATTGGCCCCGCATCTTGAAATCTCACATGCAACTATTAGATACGGTAAATCAATTGACGCTTGGATCGGTGAGATCTCTCGTAGGCGTATGGGCAATCAACTTTGGTCAAGGAGAGTCAAAGCATTAATTGGTGAGTTATATCCGATGATTATTTGGGATAAGTTATATATTGGCGGTGGCAACTCTTCAAGGATTAGTAAATCTGCTTTAAAAAGTTTTGATTATAAGGTGAAGATTATTCCAAACTCAGCTGGGGTTGCAGGCGGGGTTAAAGCCTGGGATTTGTTGACCTAGATTTCATCAGATAACTACCAACAGATAAGGTTAGGGATATGTCCGATATTGAATTAGGTCCTGGCAAGCGTGCTCGGGCGGCATACTCATTTGATGATATTGCGATAGTTCCATCTAGACGAACTAGAGATCCAGAGGAAGTTTCAATTACTTGGCAGATTGATGCTTATAAGTTTGATTTACCATTCATGGCAGCACCAATGGATTCTGTTGTTTCACCACTAACTGCAATTGAAATCGGTAAAGCAGGGGGTGTGGGTGTTTTAAATTTAGAGGGAATTTGGACTAGATATGAAGATGCCGAAAATCAATTAGTACAAATGTCAAAACTTACTGAGGACAAAGCAATTAAAAAAATGCAGGAGATATATTCCGCCCCAATTCAGCCCACTTTAATAAAAGAGCGAATTGCTCAAATCCGGGCAGCAGGAGTAGTAGTTGCAGGAGCACTTTCACCGCAACGAACTGCACAATTTCATAAAGCTGTTCTTGATGCTGGAGTAGATATATTTGTGATTCGTGGAACTACGGTTTCTGCTGAACATGTTTCAGATAAAGTCGCTCCGTTAAATTTGAAGAAATTCATTTATGAGTTGGATGTTCCAGTAATTGTCGGTGGTTGCGCTACAGCGCAAGGTGCTCAGCACTTGATGAGATCAGGGGCAGCTGGTGTTTTAGTTGGCTTTGGCGGCGGTTCAGCACACACTACAAAGAAAGTATTAGGAATATCAGTACCAATGGCCTCAGCAGTTGCTGAGGTGGCATCAGCACGGCGAGATTATTTAGAAGAATCTGGCGGCAGATATGTGCATGTGATTGCTGATGGTTCAGTTGGTTCTAGCGGTGAAATTGCAAAAGCAATTGCATGTGGCGCAGATGCAGTAATGATGGGTTCACCACTTGCAAAGGCAGCTGAGGCACCTGGTAAGGGTTGGCATTGGGGATTTGAGGCACACCATGGACAACTTCCACGTGGCAATCGGGTGCAAGTTGGAACGGTTGGCACTTTGGTGCAGGTATTAACTGGACCATCTCATACATCCGATGGGTCGATGAATCTATTTGGTGCACTGCGCAGATCGATGGCAACCTGTGGTTACTCAGATCTGAAGGAGTTTCAGCGGGTTGAGGTTATTGTTCAATCTTAATTGCTACCTGTGAAATCACTTAAAGTTTGACCTTAAATCAGATTAACTCACATATTTTTTTCCTTAAAGTAAAATACTCGATTACAATTATCAAATGCAAAAAATAACAAAACCGATTGCTTTCTTTGTAACACTTGTTATTTTATTTTTATTACCACCAGTTTCAGCGAATGCAGCGCCAAATAAACCAGCTGAAGTAAAATGTAAAAAAACTAATGCTAAAGGTAAGCCAGCCAAAAATATAGCCACACCTGAGATTAAAGAACCCTTCAAAAATAAAACCATGACCTTCACTACTAATTGCGGTGATATTGTGATTGCAGCGGATGGAATAAATGCACCAATAACTGTTACCGCTTTGTCGGCGCTAGCAAATAGTGGCTTTTTTAATAAAACAATCTGTCACCGGTTAGTAACAGATGGAATTTACGTCCTGCAGTGTGGGGATCCAACCGCCACTGGAATGGGTGGGCCCAATTTTAAATACCGTGATGAAAATTTACCGTTGTTTACCTTAGAAAATTATCCTGCTGGAGTTGTGGCAATGGCTAATTCTGGGCCAAATACCAACGGTAGTCAGTTTTTTATTGTTTATGAAGATACTTCGATGAAATCAAGTTACACAATCTGGGGCAAGGTTATTCAAGGCTTAGATATTGTTAAAGCAATTGCAAAAGCAGGTGTAACTGATGGAACAACTGATGGAATGCCAAAACAAACTATTGCAATTGAAAAGGTAAGAGTTCGTTAATTAGTACTTACAATCCTAAAGACTTCTGCAACAGATCCTGCTGGCAGGTTGTTAGCCTGAGCGTTTTTCTCCCCCCACTCACGAACCATATTTTCTAAGTTTTCATTATGAGCAGTTTGTGAAACATGTGCATGTAATGCCTGCATTTTTTTATCAAAAGTTGAAGTGATATCAACAAAATGATCTGGATTTACACTAGACATCACCCAGACCTCTTTTACTCGCCAAGGTTGTAATCCTTCATCCTTTATTAAATCTTCAAATGCAAATGGGTTACGCGCATCTGGATAAACTGCTTGGATTGCTGCTTCTCCTGCTGCTAAATGATCTGGATGGGACGCCCCGATTCGATCCCAATTACGCTCTGGTGATTGAATAACCATGCGGTCAGGCTTAGTAATTCGAATTTGGCGCACAATATCTTTACGTAGAGCGATTGTTGGTTCTAACCAACCATCACGGTAATTTAAAAAAGTAATATCACTTACACCAACCGCTTTTCCTGCCTCACGTTGCTCCCGTTGGCGAATCTTTGGCATTTCCTCCCGTGGCACAGTCAGATCTTCACCACCTTGATCTCCGTTGGTTGCAATGCAGTAGGAGACTTTAATTCCCTTGGCACTCCAAAGCGCAGTAGTTCCAGCTGCACCAAAGTCGCAATCATCTGGGTGAGCAACGACCACTAATACTCGCTCGATCTCACTGTCATTTAATGGCTCCATAATTGCCAACATTACCTCAGCAATTACCTATCTCTCACCGAGGGATAGACTTACCAATATGTCTGTGCTTACCGATGGTCTAAATCCTCAACAATTAGCAGCGGTAAAGCACTCTGGATCACCATTATTAGTTGTTGCTGGTGCTGGCTCTGGTAAAACGCGAGTATTAACCAGACGGGTGGCTTATTTATTAGCAGAGCGCAATGTTGCACCATATGAGGTATTAGCTATTACCTTCACTAATAAAGCAGCTGGGGAGATGAAGGAGCGGGTCACACATTTAGTTGGTGATCGAGCAAAGATGATGTGGGTATCAACCTTTCACTCAGCTTGCGTTCGAATCTTGCGAAGAGAGGCTGCATTACTTGGCTATACAAACTCATTCACAATATATGACCAAAGTGATTCATTAAGATTAGTCACCCTAGTAATGCGAGATCTAAATCTTGACGCCAAACGGTACGCCCCCAGAGCGGTAGCAGCATTAATCTCTCAAGCAAAAAATGAATTACTTGGCCCGGCTGATTATCTCAATCAGAGCAAAGATCACTTCCAAGAGATTGTTGCCCAAGTTTTTGCAATTTATCAAAAGCGATTATCAGCTGCTAACTCGATGGATTTTGATGATCTGATTGCTAAATCAGTTGAGGTAATGCAGCGATTTCCTGAGTGCAGGGCAAAGTATCGATCACGCTTTAAACATATCTTGGTAGATGAGTATCAAGACACAAATCATGCCCAGTATGTATTAATTAAAGAGTTAGTTGGCAGTGAGCAAGAAGGCTTTCCACCTGCAGAGCTTTGTGTTGTGGGAGATGCTGATCAATCGATCTACGCTTTTCGCGGAGCTAATATTCGTAATATTTTGCAGTTTGAAGCAGATTACCTAAATGCTAAAACTATTTTATTAGAGCAAAATTATCGATCTACCCAAAATATCTTAAATGCTGCTAACTCCGTAATTGCCAACAACGAAGGACGCAAAGAGAAGAATTTATGGTCTGAGGCTGGTGCTGGTGAGTTGATTACTGGATATGTGGCAGAAAGTGAACATGATGAGGCGGATTTTGTTGTTCAGCAAATCCGTAAATTACAAGAGTCAGGAAAATCTAATCCTGGGGATACCGCTATTTTTTATCGAACCAATGCCCAATCTCGAGTATTTGAAGAGGTATTTATGCGGGTAGCAATTCCCTACAAAGTAGTGGGCGGGGTAAGGTTTTATGAGCGAAAAGAGATTAAGGATTTTCTGGCCTACCTTCGCGTAATTGTTAATCCAAATGATGAAGTATCTATGCGCAGAATTATTAACACTCCCAAACGAGGTATTGGTGATCGAGCATTAGATCAATTAGATCTATACGCCCAAGCAAATAACATCTCTTTTTGGCAGGGGTTGTGTGAGGTTGAGAAGAACTCTGAGATCGCACCAAGATCGGCTGGCTCACTAGTTGAATTTGTTAAATTAATTCAATCCTTACAAACTTTAGTAGAGGCAAAAACTCGCCCCTCAGTAATTGCGCAAGCAACCCTTGAACAATCTGGTTTGTTAGCTGAGTTATCGCAGAGTAATGATCCACAGGACGAGGTAAGGATTGAGAACTTAGAGGAGTTAGTCGCAGTTGCAACTGAGTATGAAGAGGGTGAAGTAGATGAAGGTGAAGAGATTTCTTTAGTTGGCTTCTTAGAGGATGTCTCACTGGTTGCAGATGCTGATC
>Ga0209551_1000011_pt1 | contig 60054 bp, 42 predicted proteins | sample LauGreSuBDMM15SD_2_FD_187568 | JGI IMG/M metagenome (GOLD analysis project Ga0209551, IMG submission 187568) | Freshwater lake microbial communities from Lake Michigan, USA - Su13.BD.MM15.SD (SPAdes) (version 3) | ecosystem: Environmental > Aquatic > Freshwater > Lake | place: Lake Michigan, USA... | reverse complement strand
AGAACTTGCCGGCGGCGCAGTTGAAGCATGCAGTGGCACCCTTAGTAGCAGAGAATTTTCCGGCTTCACAGTCGGAGCAGGTGTCACTCGCAGTGGCACCCTGAACAGCAGAGAATTTGCCCGCAGCGCAGTCAAAGCAGTCGTCGACGGCTGTGGAGCCCACGGCATCAGAGAACTTACCAGCAGCGCATTTGGAGCAGGTGTCGCTGGCATTAGCTGCTGAGTACTTGCCGGCTTCGCAGTCAGTGCAATTGGCCCCAGCAGCAGCAGAGAACTTGCCAGCGGCGCAGTCGGTGCAGACGGTCGCATTCTCAGCAGCGGAGAACTTGCCAGCGGCGCAGTCGATGCAGTGGGTGGCTCCTGCAAATATACCAGTGACTCCAAGGTCCCATTCTGCTGCAAATCCCGACCTCATATCTAAACAAAGATCATGGAAGCCTGAGGTGCACTTCCTCAAAACATCACCCCAGGCTGTGGGAATTTCGTAAAAAACCGGCGCTAACATAATCACCATTCCACTTCCTTGGCGCACCATCACTACTCTAGCCTCTGCTTGTGCAGACGTTTCCCAATATTTTAAAATGTACTCGTAATACACGGTGGAAGAGGCGGGAAGTGAAGGAGTTTGAAGACCATTGCAATCAGGGGAAATGTAAGGCAATGAAGCATGTCCGAAGTCACATGTTGCCGTTCCGGAAACCATCTGTGTGTCGACGCATCCAAATCCACCCGTAAGAGACCACCCGAAGACGCTGTTCAGCAGAGATCGGGACCAAAAACTGCCTGCATAAACGACCACAAGCCTTCCGCCAGAGTTCACGTAGGCGAGCAGCGAGTCTTTCTCCTGAGAAGTCAGGCCAAGTTCTTGTTCTTGCCATGTAATCACGACAAACGGAGGAGCCGGTATACCGGACAGCCGTGAAATCAACCTCGAAAGGCTGGATATTGGGGAGACCGAGGACGATCCGATCGCAGAAATCATCTTGTGCGTAATGGTATTTACCAAGTTTTCAGGGTCGAGATAATGTTGATATGTAGAAGCATAGTGATGGTCCATCAAAATCAATCCAGGTGACGCTGACGCTGAGATGAAGAGCACCTGCAAATACCCCGTGGATGATGTGTACATATTGCTCGAGCTCACTAAGCCTGACAGGCGCGCAATCTGCTCGGTGGAAATGCACGATGATGATGTGCAGCGATTGATGGTGACATAGTCATAGCCCGACTCGGTGCTGAAGGAAGTGAAAGAGAGACGGATCTCTCGTGTAGAGCTAATGAGCCATCTGCAGTCTTCACCGTTACTGTAGTCGCCGGAGCCATCCGTGATTGTGCCAGAGCTTTGTCCAGACGACGGGCTGCAGCCACAGCTGCCAGAGCATGCAACTGCTGCAACAGCGGGATAACCAGCCAAGTATGATTTGTCTGTCAACTTGCCAGCTGGGCAAGACGTGCAAGTCGAGGCACCTGGTGTGCCCCAAGCTGGTGTGCTGGGCGCTGGTGTGCTTGGAGTTGAGCAATGGCAAATCCTAAACTGATCATAGGTTGGCGGTAAAGCACTGCACTCAAATCCATTTGAGATGTTTTGTACGGTATATTGGTACGGTATATTGGTAGCTAATGAGGCATCTGTGTTCCAAAAGCCTCTCTGACACAGCCCGATCTGATCTTGAAATCCATAACAACCATATTCCACAAAAATTTGATTATTCTGGTATGTATTAATCCGAGCAAAGGGATAATACGAATAGTCAATTCCAGCCCAGTATATAAACCTCAATTTATCTAGAAGATTATGAGGTCCTGAAAGGGCCGGCCACCCACGAGCTAGAAGTAGATCGTCGATAATGTCTTGGGTTAGAGGGGATGGCGCGGGTGAAGGAGAACAGAGCAGTTGTTCCTGTTCACACACACTTGTGCAGGTTTGCATGTTTTGGCCAAGCTTCCAACCCGGCGTTGTTGGAGCAGGAGTTGTAGTGAACGCTGGCTCTGCCGTCATGGAGTATTTTCCCGCAGCACACACATGACAAGCGGGGCTGCCTTCTGTGGAGTACTTTCCTGCTGGGCAGGCGAGACAGGTACTCGATTGCAGTGTTGAATACATACCCGCTGGGCACGAAATGGTCGGCTGAGGCGTCGTGGAGGTGGTCGGTGTAGGCGTCGTGGAGGTGGTCGGCGCCGGGGTCGTCGTGGTGGTCGGCTTTGGAGTCGTGGAGGTGGTCGGTGTAGGCGTCGTGGAGGTGGTCGGCGCCGGGGTCGTCGTGGTGGTCGGCTTTGGAGTCGTGGAGGTGGTCGGTGTAGGCGTCGTGGAGGTGGTAGTCGGACAGGACGTGAAAACGTAAGAATTTGTTAGTGTAATTTTGAGGTCTATACCAAAGCCTCCTGCTGAGAGTTCTTTCATCAGTAAAATCTGGCCTGTTGCATATTGTTGCTCGTATGTCACAGTTGCACTTCTGTCTTTTCCAGATTCCTGAGAGGTCTTTGCTGTTTGAGCTCGTGCTTTTTCTACATTGTCTATGTAAAGAACCACGGACCCGTCATTTACTACATAAAATTCGACTTTTACAGTGTTGTATCCATCAGGCAATTTTAACTGTATCATCCCATCAGCAGGTGCATTGCCAATTGCATTAAACTGCCACGGCGCACATGTGGGACATTGATTGCTGGCGATCCAGAACAAACTGTGCGTAAACCCGTTAACAGTGGCATAGTCTTTCCATGCTTTGAGGTGGTTGCTTGGTGCACCAAGATTAATAGTCGACCAATCCATTATTTTCTGCACAGGACACAACACTTGCGTCGGCGTTGTGGAGGTGGTTGGCTCAGGCGTTGTGGAGGTGGTCGGCTCAGGCGTTGTGGAAGTGCTTGGCTCAGGCGTTGTGGAGGTGGTCGGCTCAGGCGTTGTGGAAGTGCTTGCCTCAGGCGTTGTGGAGGTGGTCGGCTCAGGCGTTGTGGAAGTGCTTGGCTCAGGAGTTGTGGAGGTGGTCGGCTCAGGCGTTGTGGAAGTGCTTGACTCAGGCGTTGTGGAGGTGGTCCGCTCAGGTGTTGTGGAGGTGGTCGGTGCCGGTGTCGTGGAGGTGGTGGTTGGCTGTGGGGTCGTGGAGGTGGTCGTCTGCGGCTGCTGCGGGGTCGGCTGCAGAGGGCAGATCACGTCCTGTGTGGAGTTACAAACAAAATACAATTCCTCAACGACAATTGGAATATTGTAGTTTGCTCTGGGATAAAGCTGTTGCCCGTTACTGATGGCTTGCATGAGCACAGCAACATCGGTTGCTGAAGTGAAACTTCTGATGAAGTGGAACCCAGCAAGGTCGAAATTCGGCCGGTCACAAAATGCCGATTGCCGTGAAACAACATCGGAAAACCATCCGGAACAATCTGTCGTAGTCGAGTACCCAAGCACGATTTTTCGGGGGGTGAACCCGTATATGGGCGATTGATCCGTTTTTGTCTGCTCTATGACAATACCATTCAATTGGTACTGAGCCCTAAGGAGCTGCTTGTTGGCAATGTTAGGATCGTACGTATATGACACTTGCAGCCAGACGTTTTCTGGCAAAGAATTCGGTAAACAGAGTCTCACCGGCAAATTGCCTAAATTTTCGCGTAGTGTGCCTACACAGAGACAAAATGTACATTCCACAGTGCTTATCACTGCGATTTCGAAGCCAATATATTCGTTCTGTTTCTGCATTCCCCAGATGATTTGCTGAGCTAGGTCTAGTTTGAGGTTTTCAGTGAAGCGTATAACCAACACGACTGTTAAGCCTGTTGTGAAATCCATAATTGGAGCAGCACCTCCAATTCCATCAGGTATATTTCCAAACTTGGTAGGGTCATAAGCAAGGTGATCTGCAGCGTCCAAATACTTATGCGACAGAGTGTTCGAGATTTTGTCAAATATTAGATAGGATTTGTTGTTGTATCCTCCCCATGATCTGAATATGGGCGCGTTGTTGGTCTTGTTCGAAGGGTATGCGCCAACGGTTGGCTGACTCGACACAACCACTGAAAAAAAATCACCAAGTTTCGATTCGACGGAGCTGCTGAGATAATGGTTTCTCGTACAACTAGAACATGGCTGGCAGCTGCTGTTTCCAGTGGTATTTTTGTATGTGTTTGCCGGACATTCAACGCAAACTCCTCCGTCTGGCCCGTGTTGTCCTGCTGGGCACACGGTAGTCGGCGTTGGGATCGTGGAGGTGGTGGGCTGAGGCGTCGTGGAGGTGGTCGGCTCAGGTGTTGTGGAGGTAATCGGCTCGGGCGTTGTGGAGGTGGTCGGATCCGGGGTCGTGGAGGTGGTCGGCTGAGGCGTCGTGGAGGTGGTCGGATCCAGGGTCGTGGAGGTGGTCGGCTGAGGCGTCGTGGAGGTGGTCGGATCCAGGGTCGTGGAGGTGGTCGGCTCAGGCGTCGTGGAGGTGGTCGGCTCAGGCGTTGTGGAGGTGGTGGGCTCAGGCGTTGTGGAGGTGGTCGGCTCAGGCGTTGTGGAAGTGCTTGGCTCAGGCGTTGTGGAGGTGGTCGGCTCAGGCGTTGTGGAGGTGGTCGGGGTCAAACAGAACGAAGCACCTGCCTGCGAGTACTTGCCGGGGACGCAGTTAATGCAGACTGAAGCACCGGCCTGCGAGTACGTGTTGGGGGCGCAATCAATACAGACCTCAGGACCAGGCTGCAACAAGTACAATGCATTACCAGATTCTGTGGGCGTCGAGTACTTGCCCTCCTCGCATTTGATGCAAGCTGGGTCTGCTACTGCGATCCAACGTGCTTCAAAACCGGGATACATCAAGCCGGAATCTGAAGTGAATTGCACCTTGAGAAAGCCTGTCGTAGATGTGTAGACTCTTGCTCTCATACGAACAGGAGCTACAGTTCCAACAGGAAATCCCGATATATAAAGCATTTGTAACGGTGAAGAGCACACTGTGGGGCTCGAATCAGAGCTGCATTGGTACACCCGCACTATGTCTTTGCCTTCTTCTGTGTCCATCGACAAAAAGGCAAATCGAATCTCAACGCCCGGGGTCGCAGACAGGAGCCACCAGCAGTTTGCACTGTTTTTGTAATTTAAGTAGCTGTCTGTGATGGTGCCCGACAACGCTGGACCAACCGAAACAGTCGACGACCCACAGCCATAGCCGCAGTTTGAGCCACCGCACCAAGTAGTTACAGAGGTTGGCGTGATCTCGTCTGCAAAGTTCATTTGATCTACCGTGAGCTGGTTGTATTTATCGGGAGATTTATTTTTCGTGCCGGCTGTACAAATGAGGGTGGCCTGAACACAAACTGTGTCACAAAAAGCCATACAGATCAGCAGCTGCAGGAAACGACTGCGCATGTCCGTGTTGTTGTGAAATACAAAACAACTGCATTTAAACATTTTAGCTTCGTTTTTTATTAGAACTTGACAAATTCAGAAAGATTCACGCAAGGGCCTGAAATGCACAATGGTATATAAAAGGAGACTGAGTCAGTGCACAGATGACAACGTTCAACATTGGCGACATAGTGCAGGTGATCAGATGGAGAACCCCCGAGGGCAGCAGTATCAGCAGTCGGATGGGGCAGACGGGCACTGTAACGTGGGCAGGCAATCTTAACAATATACCACACGTCCGGGTCCATTTTGACCTTTTGGACCCAGATGATGTGTCTTTTATGCCCGTGTATAATTTAAGATGATGTTGTTTATTGGTACTTGATTCAGTAACCTCTGCACCTCAGTGCATACGCACGCCAGCCTAGGCCGCGTGTGAAAACCTGCAAGGGGCCCAGTGATTGTTTGATAAACTCGCCCATTCTTTGTCAAATTTAGTTCGAACATCCGGTCTGTCTGCACGTGGTTGTGATGATGTTTTTCATTTTAATGATTCTCACAACCCTAGTGGCAAACACTTGATTTTTTGATTAAACTACAATTGTCACTGTCTCAGTGAACATCTGCCTTGGCTTGAAGTAGTGCTTGTTAAGGGGCGAAATGATCCGCAGTCTTCGGGCCAGTCGAGCACGCGAAGGCATTCTGTATGTTTTTCTGGCACATATTGCACGGTTTGCCACGTTCCTGGAGTGAGTAGATTTGTGAGCGTCTGGTGAAGGTAATTTTTGCCGTGACAGTCCTTTGCGGCGGCCACGCACGCCATGGCGTCGCTGATGAAGCGCGGCGCACGCACTCCGCGGATCTTTGCAGCTTGCGGCACAGTTGGGTGTGCGTACTTGTGCTGTCTTGTGATGTGTTCAAACCGTGCGCTGTTGCGTTGCCAGGAAGGACTGCGCGCCTGGTACCGGGTGTTGTCATCGTGGTACTGCTGGAGCCAGTGCAACGGACACGTCCACGGAGAAGAGGCCTGCTTGGGCACAACGTTCAGGGCCGCAATTTGCAAGTGTTCCCACTCCCAATCTTTCTCCACAGTGGCGAGCCAGTTTTGTATTTGTCCTGTATTGTGATCAGGACTGCATTTTGAGGCCAAGAACGCATTTCGCAGACTCAGAATGCCCTGGTCACTGATGTGAAAATGAAGACAGTGCCCGGCAATATCATTCTCGTGGAGTGCCAGTGCGCGGACGTTGGAAAGTCCTAGCTGCTCTTGTTTGCGAAAAGCCGTTTCCCAAAAACCCGAAGTTGTTTCAAGAACGAGCTCTATGTTTGTCAGATCATGCACGGCAGTTCCGGTGCGGCCGTTGAGGGTGCCGTGTTTCAAGTGGCAAGTGTTTGGAAACGACGGCCGTCTGTCGCAGAGTGGCAGGTGCTCGTCATTCAGGGCGCCAAGGTGTCTGCGCACCACAACGTGTCCGTCGTCTCGGGTACAATCATCTGGCAGAGTGTTCTGCAAGTGCCATTTGTATCCAGGATGATTCTGGCAGGATTGCAAGTTGTCAATGGATGTTTCACAGAGCGTGTTGTACACCATGATAATGCTGGAGGTGCTTGATCGCTCAAAATCACAGGCCTTTGCTGGATCTTGTGCAGTGTCGCCCATGTTGCTGGCAACGTCAAAATACTCCCCCCAAAAAGGAGCCATGACTCTAGGATTTCCGTCGTATTGCTCGTCAGAATGGCAAATAGCTTTTTCAGGGGATGAAAATTCTGACTTGTGCCATAAGGTGTCGGTCAGAGTGTCCAGAAAAGTTTTTTCGGTGGGTTCCTGTGAGTACGACACGTAGAACCCTTCAAAAAGCGTTGCTCGGTCCGGCGTGAGTGTTAGAAATTCGTCTTTGGGCAGCTTCCACCCAAGTGGTTTCTCAAGATCATTTTTACAGTCTTTCATTTGCATGTGCATCTCGCTGGTTTCTGCGTTGTAGTTGAGGCCTGTTGTCTGGCATTTGAGGTTCAGTGCGTCGTGGCGATCGAGAAAGCGATTGAAATCCTGTGCTTCTTGCAGTTGAATCGTATTCTGATTGTTAGGTAATTTGACATTGGTGTACATGTCGGTCACGAATTGGGCTTGCTGTCGGTCGATGATTTTGTGCAGGGTGGTGAAGCCTCCGCTTGCCGTATAGGAAATTTCATATTGAAAAATCAAGAGCACGAGATACAACAGCTCATCTTGCAAGAGAAACGGAGGATCGAGATTTTTGCGTCTGTTCATCAGTTCTTTGACGCCTTCCGCTGAGCACGGCATGCCTTGAAAACTCTCGCACTTGATTTGCTCTTTGTCAATTACATTTTGCCAAGCTTGCCATCTGTATTCAGGTTTGACCAGTCTCTTCCGAGTGGAGCATACATTTATGTCGTCTTTGTCTTTTGTGTCTTCTGATTTTTCTTCTTGCGTGCAGCTGCAAAAATCCATTGGCTCATTGAGGTAATTGGTGGGGCTTTCCGTAAATGAGTGAAACAAGTTGGCCAGCTTGTCCATGTTTTTGTAAGAGTATCTCGGGTATCTATCCATGAGTGGGACAATTTGGTTCAAATCTGTAGTCACTTCTTTAAGAACCTTCAAATCAATAAGATCCTGGATATAATGATTGTCAAAAGATTCTTGGTCGTCCCAGTCCCACGTTGCGTATGTCTCGTGGAGCAAGAACTCAAGCACCTGCTTGTAAATGCTGATATTGCCAGAGCTTGCGAAAATCTGGCTAGCAACTTGAGCATCTTTGAAGCTCAGTCCAGGGAGGGAAAAACGATGCAAATGCGTGTCTGACACACCAACAATTCTGTCGAATTGATTGTTTGTCATAAGATCTTGCCAGCCATTGACAGCACTCGTGGACACGCACACCAAGTCTGGCATGTCAAAGACTCCAAGAGCGCTGAGTGCCCGGGCGACGCTTGTTTGGATGTCAGCTATGAACTGGTTGGGATTGATGGGCTGAGCAGTATCAGTTTGAGTGAACAGAAACGTGGCAGTTGCTAACCGATTTTTCAAAGACATGGTCGTTACTGTCGTATCTTTTACTGTCGTAATGTCCATGTAATTTGTGCATGGCAGCGTTTTCATGTTTTTGGAGATTCCTTGCACCAAGAGCTTTTCAAAGTCTGATCTGACCCCCCCCTCCTTTTCACTGCTTGCCAGTATGACACACTGCATCAACCATCGTAAGTTTATGTGCACTGGAAACCTGTGGTCAATAAGATACAACGACGATCCAGGAAGCACGGCATCCTCGCGACTGCTGGCGTAATACTCAAAACCTGTAGAAGTTGACACATCAAAGACGCGCTCTGCTTGTGCAAGGCGTTGTGCCAGAAAGGCTGCGCACTGAGAATGTCGCAAGTACTGCGAAAGATTATCAAACCCTCGCTTTTTGCCAAAAACCAACCAAAGAAGGCTGTTGGCATACTCTGCGACTAATGCGCGTCGTGGAAAGTCTGTCCAAGTGTATGGTTGAGATAGGTACTCGTAAATTTTGATGAAGTATTCCAGCTCGCCGTTTTCTGTCTTGACATCATCCACGAATGCCTGCTGGCAGGTTTTTCGTAATTCTGTCAAGCGATCTCGAAATTGGTTGTAGTTTTCCGGAAAATTTCCTTGTTCTGTCGCATACACGATTCGGAAGAAAGGCAGCACTAGCATGTCGACCACGCACAGCATACTGTTGTCTTCTGCAAGCTGTTCACAGTTTTTGCCAAGTAGATACCCCATGGCCCAGCATTTTTGTGCGTCTAGGTTGCAGTACTCTCGTGCGCTGGGCTCTGCATGCACTCCATGAAGCGCGTCTACTCTCAAAACTTGAACTTGAACTCGTCTGTTTTCGACAGCCTCTCCAAGAACGTGGAACTGAGTGGCAGGACACAAGTTGTACTCAATGCAACGTCTGATGTCTTGCCGTGCTGTTTTGAGCGTGTCTTTTCCGTATGGATGCAAAAAACCACTGGCCTTTGTGGATGGCATATTGCAAAACTGAACATGCCACGACCCATTCGTGTTTTTCCACGTTTGCGCCGCTGTGAAGCTCAAAGCGGGTTTTTTTGAAACACCCAGGGTTGCCTGCAGTGTCGTGCACGCTTTAAAGTTGGTGTGTGTGTACGAACGGTCGCACGCGTGAGGGTAAGTTTTGAGCACACCGAGCTCCTCAAGCGTACTGAATCCCTTTTTATTGGTCCGAAAGACCTCCTTGTGTCCTGAGACTTGTTTGATCCTGCCGATTGTTTGCGCGTCGTAAGTCGAGTTCAAGTAGTGATACCAGTTGCGAAAGCTGCACATGCCGTTTGCTTGTGCATAGTCGGCTACACTCTCAAAGCGACTCATTCTCTGCATTGACGTGTCACAGTCTTTGCCAAACATCTGAACTTCTGAGTCCCAGGCAGCGCTGGTGGTCACAAAAATTTTTGGCTGGACACACTTTCCCTCTCCCGAGCATAGCATTTTCTGTGTTTCGCAGTGTTTGTGTTGATAGCATGTGTTTGGGCTCATGCAAACTCCTCGACGAGAGTTCGGCTCCTCGTTGAAGTTTAGCAGGCACTCGAGTCCGGTGGCCTCTTGTTGACAATCTTCATCATTTCGACACCGCATAATCGACGGTAAGGCACAGCCTGCAGGCTGTTGGCGGGTGCCAGCCAAAAAAAGACCCGAATTCTCCAATTTAGCATTTGCTTTGTTGCTTTCATCTGGAAGCCAGTGTGGCCAAACTGTGTCCAATGTCCCTTGTTCATTTTTCCAGGATTTCTCGTCAACAAACCAACGAGCCCAGGCTCTCACGAGGCCAACAGAATGTCTTAGAATGGCGTCACCTGAGTGGCCTTCGGTGCGCATTGCTGTGTCTGAGTCGTCATACGAAGGATCACCGACCATAGACATTTCTTGTTGGTCTACAGCAGGAGGGTGCATGGGCACCGCAGGATCAGCCTGCGCAAATGGATCCCATTTGCTCTGCATGTAGTATGGATTCAATGCGTGACCTGGAGCCGCGTATGCGTGCGCGTCGCAAACCAAATGCGAGGCGCCAAAGACGCGTGACGCTTGAGTCATGTTGCGCGTGCGCACGGGGTCTAGAAGCGTCGTGCCCGAATCGTCTCGCGACATCCAGGCGTCGAAACCTCGAGTATTTGTGTCTTGCGCCGAACACGCCGTGGTAGGATGGTAACCGACCGGATGCTGTACGTCTGGCCAGTAGTCAAAGAGGTCGTCGCAGTAGGCGTGTGGAATGCTTTCTTTGTCAGGACGAGCCAGCAGCACAGCTTTGGTGAGATTGAAGAGGCTTTGAAAGTTTACGTCTTGCAGCTTTGAGACAGAGCGCGTTGCTTGCAAAGAGACTTGCAGACTGAGCCAGTGTGTGTCGTTGACAGCCTCTGTGGAATCGATTTCCATTGGCCAGTGAAGGCTGCTGGTGAGCAGCGTCTCGTCAGTGGTGTATTGAAGCAGGCTGCGGCCATCTACGAGCAGGCCTTCACTGCACGCTCCGGGAGAAAAGTCGCGCGGCTTGCAGCCACTTGCTTGTGTGGCACAGAGACACGGATCATAGAAATGGCCGTCACAGTACAACAAGCAAGAGCTTGTGTAGTAGAAAGCTCGACAGTCCGAAATCGTGTGTCCTGCGAAAGCACAATGATTGGGTGGTTTGCTCTTGTCAGAAGGTGTGATGTCATACACGCCGCGCAGGGCGCAGAGACCAACTTCGTGCATCTGCGCGGCACAACGTCCACGCCAGTGATGTACAGACTCTTGCTGCTGAGACATCTTTTTGAGCATGTCTGGAAATTCTGCTTCTGCTGCTTTCTGCAAAACAGCCAGCATCGCGTACTCCAACACCCAACGCGAGCAGTACTCGACGGCTGGTACAATTTGCACCGCGTGGGCCATGGGCACAAATGTGTTCAAAAAATACTGGCGTAGGTCGTCGGGTGTGTGTGTGTGCAAGGTGCCTTCGCACACGGGCTGGCCAATGGTGTGTTCATATTTTGCATTGAAGGTTTCGCGCAGGTCTTCGCCAAGCTTGAAGCTTTGCAGGTACTCTTCCAGTCTCACGTTCTCCGCAGGACTAAGCATGCCCAGCCGCAGGCCGGCCGGACCAGTGCTTGCAAGGTTTTGCGTGTCAAAAGACCAGTTTTGCATTTCTCCTGCGTACCAATTTTCTTGATCTGCTGGAGACAGCAGCCCCCATGCCAAGGAAGGTCTGCGCGAGCTGCAGTTTTCATGCTCAAGTGTCTTAGCGGGAAGCGCGCGCAGCACGCGCAGGACCAGCAGGAGCTCGCGTGTTGTGTTGTAGTGTTTTGAAGCGCATAGTTTGTTCCAAAGCGTTTGCTCGTCGCTTGCTGCCTGTGTGGTCGAATCACACACGGACTGAGGAATGTAGCATCCGTTTTTCCACCATCCACACGCGCAGGACTTCAAAACCTGTGCAGGATACAACAGATCGGCCTGTTCTGGGGCGTCGAGAGAGACGGAGCGCAGCCTAGAATCATTCTCATCCAAGCTTTCAAGGTGCGTCGGGGTCTGAAACACCCGCGCTGTTTTTGGTTGCTCAAATAGTGCAGAACTTCCGTTTTCACACCACACGCTGTCTGTCGGCACGTACCGGTGCGCATGCGTCCAGAAGTGTGGCGTCAGAGTCCTGGAGCGCTCAAGTAAAGCGTCGACGAGCATCTCCATTGAGTGCCCCCGAGAAGGGTCGTGATCCTCCACTGGGTCGTACTCCTCCACGCGTTTGACGGGTATGTCTAGCACGCTTTTGTCATGTCCACGATTTTGAAATTGGTTGACTTCTGGCGCCGTGAACGGCATTGTGCTGAAAAGACCAGCCACCTTACTCGTGCACGTCTCCCAAAGCGAATTTTTGTTCAATGCGTCCTCTGTATCTGCGGCGCTGTACGTTTCTACAGGCATGGCATGAGCAAACAGGTGCGCTTCCTGCAAGTAAGATCTGTGTTCATTGGTCAACTGGATTTGAGAGCCCCAGAATGTTGTGTACAATGTTTCTCGAAGAAACGTGGAGGTCGCAACCATGTGCAACGTGTTTTTCAAAATTGTGCCAGCAATGTCCCACTCTGTCTCTGACGAGGAGACGTCAAGCAACACTGAGTTGTGCTGGCCTGTGCAGCATTTCCAGTCCCGTTGCTGTGTGTCACAGATGCATTGGAAATTCTCTGGATTGAGCCACGTTTGTGCAAGTTTTTGCAAGTGCAGTTCTGTCGCATTACTCGTGACGCTTTCTGCTTTTTCGCTCACAAATTCAAACACCATTTTCATCAAATCTTTGCGGGCTTGTGACCCACCTGCAAACTTGCGCGAATCTTTCTTGCCACGGTGGTACTGCGGCACTGGAAGAGGCTGCACGTTGTCAAGATGCACGTTGCTGCTCAAGTCAGCGCTACTGTACGGGCCCAAAATCACGCAGTCAATCAGCTGGTGCAGCTCGTCTCCCTCCACGCTAAACGCCTCAGTGTAAAGGTCTTTTTTCAGCTTTTCCATAAACTTCTGGCTTAGCATCATGTCGAATGCAGGCTTGATGTGCTCTTGCATCAATTTATTCAGTCTGTTTTCTGCGTACGCTTGACGCTGCTCGGGGTCAAGTTGCTCTGCGTGTAGTTTAGCAAGTGGGACGTGATTGCTGCTACTGCCAGACCACAAAAAGCGTGGAAAGTCCAAGCCTGTGGTTTGCGACACCTTGCAAGCGTCGATGTCCCAGGGTGTATTGTCCTTTGTCCTGGTGTACTCAAACTTAGAGACCATTCGGTGACAGTTGTGCCGCATTGCTCCAGCATTCAAAGCGTCATGCAGGCATTGCCATGTCTCCAGTGGCAGAACTAGTTTTTGCGTTCCAGTGTTTTCCAGCAACCGCACGACCTGCTTGCGCAACATGGAGAACTTGTCGTCTTGCTTAGCACTCGCAGAATTTCGGATGTTTTCTTGATCAGTCCACTCTTCTGCTGTAAAGAGGCCGTACAAGACAGCAGCTTCGTCCCACCGACTTTGTTGATAATTAGCCCGGCATCTGCTGATGACCTGCATAACCTCCACGCCCTGTTTCTGCAAGATGTTGTTTTTTGGTTTAAGCGATTCACAGCTGGACTGGTAGTAAGTACTGCCGCTGTTCCACCGCTCTCGTAGGCAGGTCAAATACTCGCCATGGCCGTGTGATGTTGCACTGGGTGAGTGGTCGTCGGGCCCGAAGCTCAAGAGCTGTTGCAAGCTGTATGGATTCCACACAAGCTGGTCGCTGCCGTCGCCCTCGTTCAGCATAAGCCATCCTGAACACCAAAACGCCTGCTGCGTCCAGTCTTGGATCTTGTCTGCAGCCGGAATGGTATAAGCAAGGTCACCGCATGCGCAGAGACCAAGGCTCTGTAACCCAGTGTCGATTACGGGAAGTTTGCAGTTCTGCCAGTCGACCGTCTGCGCCACGTCCATCATGCCCCGCAACACACTTGAGCCCCATGTCAGCCATATGTCAAGAAAGTGCGTCGCAAACTGGATGTACGTGCTAAAATACATATCAACTGAGTTAGCAATGGCCTCTGAGATCTTTGACGTCACAGCTCTGGCATCCCTGGAAAAGGTGTTTTGTGCTGTGTCGGGGCTCCTGGCGCGCACACCCGAATCACGCAAAGACTGCTGCACATCTTCAGACAAACAAACCGCGATCTGAGCATTCTCGATGGCGTTTTGTTGCTGTGTTCTTCCAAAATGAATACTCATGGTTCGTTGTTCACCTGGCGCAGAGATAAGGTTTTCGATTACGTAGCTGATGTCGTTTGCTGTGCATACCAAGAACTTCTGCAGTACTAGGCCTTGGTAAATGGGCCACATCATGACAGAAGAAAGTAAGTTCGTTGTTGCTGTCAGAATCATAATGTACCGCGCGTGTACCCTTGAATCTACGTGCGAGCCAACCAGTCCGTGGTGCACACTGACGTCGGTCATTAAGTGCGAAAATGCCCCAAAGATGCTGGTTATGCTTGCCGCTGTGCTCACAATTGTATCCTTTGCCGTGCAAGATTGCTTGAGCACCAATTCTTGCGGCCACTTGATTTCGTACTCACGACGCCGATTGTGGGTGAGTTCGACAATCATAATTATGTTGTCCGTAACTGCACTCCACATGCCTGTCAAAAGAACACGAATGCTGTGCATTTCTCCGACCAGCACGTTTCCAAGGTTGCACAGTGGCTTCCGCATGTTGACCAGCGTTCCGGCGCACCGCTCGATGCCACATTGCTGCGCCGCGTAGCAAAGGTTTTCAAGCTGTTGCAACGACTGCCGCGGCACGTCGTCGGCATACGCACACGCTCCGCAGGTTTGAATGGTGCAGTCCATGACATAGGTTGCAATCGTCTCGGTCCGCATCCAATTAGTCTCTGAGGCACCAACGTTGTCTGCAAGGCGCAGTTGCAGCATCTGCATCCACGCCCCTTGGACTGCTCCGCCGTTTACAAGCAAAATCTCCAAAGCGACGTTAATGTCTGTCGATTGTTCTTTGACGGCGATGCGCAATTCCTGCAAAACAGAAAAATCAAGGTATATGACCCGCGAGACAAGCACCACTCGCGCGTGCACGCGCTGTTGCATGTCCATGTATGCGCCGTAGCTTCTGAAAACGTTGAAAGTTGAAGGGGGGACGTTCAGCTTGTGGAAGAAGAGCTGTTCGTTGTCCTGCATTTGCATGTAGACCACCGTAGGTTTTTCCATAAGCTCCTCCTGTGCCAAAGCGTTTGGGCTTTTTCCTGCGCCGCGCGGTAACCAGAGCTTTTCGTTGCACTTGGTTGTTTCCAGATCTTCCTGAAGCCTCATACAGACAGTGAGGTGCGTTTGTGCAAACGTTTGGACATCCACGTCATTAGATAGCGACGGTGGACACTGCAGCTGGCATGTGACTCCCTGAAAATCCTGTAAATTACTGTTAAAGTGACACTCTATACAGACTTTTTCCGGTAACTTCCAGGCGTAGATAGACGATTCTTGGTTCACAACTTTTTTTTCTAAGCGGTAGCCGTATACCAAAAATCTGACCGGGCGTGAGATAACGTCCGTCGAGTCGACTTCAATGTGCTCAATCGAAGACAAGTATCCCATGTGCAAAACATTCGGCTCATCCAGCCGCAAGTCCCGCTCAATGCGCATAGACGTGCGAAAGAGCTCGCGAGCAGGAAGTGTAGGAACAAACCACAGCACTTTTGTTACAATTTCATTTTCAGCACCTGCCAAAGTGAAGGAGTCTTGAACCAACGCAATAAGAGAGTCGCGTGACCCAAACTGCGCGGCCCAAGTCGTGGCAATAAACAGGGCTCGCAGCGAGTTTTCCAGCACGGCAAAGCCCATTGGGCCTGCAGCAGGTTGTTCACTAACTTGCATAGACGGCCACTGGTACGCATATTGTGTAATGTCTATGGGCAGGCAGTAGTAGGCAACGGCGAGTTCCTCTGTTCGGCCATCACTCTCAAGCAGTCCTGTGGTCACCACACAGCGATTGCGCACGTTCACACTGCCTTGCCGACTGCAAACTTGGCGACAACCGCGTTCGGACAGCTCGACGATGTCCAGTGAGAGAAATGGAGGTCTGCTTAGCCCCTCTTCAATGTCAGTTTGGCTGAACAACATACTCTCAAGAGGAATCTTTAGAGTCGAGGTGAGTTTTGGACGCAAGGGGGGGTTTTCGTTTAGCATTTCTTGTTTTTTCTTCTCAAATGCTTGAAACTCATCAAGACAGCGCGTCTCGCAGTCGTCGGTGTGCATGCAGCTCATGAAGTAGTCGACTGGCTCGGGCACGATACTGAGCACGTACGGCGACACGTCAAAAGCGTCGCAAGCTACAATGTCGCCGGTGACAAGCGCCAGCAGCCCGTCGACGACTTGAGCGGCATGGCGCGTCATTTCGTAGAGGCGTTTGAAAGATTTGTCAAATGCGTCATGCAGGCGCGCGTTGGCACTGTCCATTGCAGCAAAGCACATTTGCTGCTGACTTGCTTCTGACATGCGCAGCTGGATCATCCATTGAGTGCTCTCCACAGGCAATGGCCGTCGGATGCACATGTCCTCAATGGAGCCCAAAATGTCTCCTTCGCCGAGCTTGCACGCGCACGAAACCATGGGGTACTCCAGTAATAGCACCATGCTGACCGTCATGAGGCCTTCAAACGTGTCAGGAGCAAGTAGACACAAATTGCGCACAGCCTGTCCCCACGGTTGAGTCGATCCCATTGCCTGTACAAGGCCGTAACATTGAAAACGCATCAAATCCAGCCAGCTGCTCTGCACAATTTCACGCGACTCAAGCACGGCCGATGTGACCAGCGATAATGCAGATGCCTCGTTGTCACGCGCTGCTGCTCCGATGGTCTGCACCAGACGCAAGAGCACCACGCGTCCAAGACGTAGCGTCATTTCCAGCGTACTCGCCATCGACAGTTGTGTCTTTATAAACATGCCCACAATTGGGTTCATGCTGGTTTCTTCATAGAGGTTGTCGGCAATCGTCAACACCGCCATGCTGGCGGAGTGGCCAACTGTCGTGATGGGCTCTTGAAACATTTGCTCGACGGCGGCCATGCGTTTATCTGTGCGAGGCAAGCCCTCGTAGACCTTCGCACCTCCCACAACAAGAGTCCGCAAGCCGCGAATGCTCTTGTCTGCATCAGGTGGCAAGTTCAACCCTTGCGCGCCAGAAGCGATTCCATTCACGACGTACACCATGAGCTGCGCAAAAAAGCTGTTTAACCAAATGCTAGCTCGGATGATGTCGTCTACCTGAAACAGACGGGCACCAGCGCTGTCCACCATTCCATGAAAAGCGCTATGACGAAGCTCGAGCGTAAAAAGCTCTTCCATGGCTAGCCCAGGGTCCTGCGGCCTGGCTGCCATAAGCGCAGGTAGTGTGCAAATTACATCTAATGTCATTTCCAGCACATGCACGAAGAAAATCAGAGGCATGACCATGGCACTGCCAAACACAGGCACAAGCAACGGGCCGGCACACGGGTCTTTGTTTTTTTGCGTCATGGGCCCCTTTACTACGTCTTCTTCTTCCCACATGCCGAAGGACTGAGTGCGCCAACAAGAAAAAATTGCGGGGTCATCTTCAAGTTCGTCTTCATCGTCGGTGCGATAGCAGTCGTGTCGCGCCGGGTTCAGATAGTAGTAGCGATGTGTGCGCGGGGCGCCATTTTTGACAGTGCCGGTGGCAGGGTCGTAGTCGGCAGGACGCGCAGCCATGACCGTCACAAGCACATTGTGCTCGTTGAGGTACTCAACGCCCTCCACCCGCAATCCCATGACGTTTTGGCATGTGTTTGGGTCGTGCAGCATTTGAGCACTGTTGATGAAAGAGGGCACGCGCATATACGAAACACGGCTTTGCTCTTGCTCCAGCGACGGCTCGCCCTCCTGCTCCATGTCGATGCTTCGCATTGTCTGCATGCTCCAGACGCGCGCGCGGCCAAAGCTTGAGAGCTGCATTAAGCCAAAAAAACTATGGTTGTTACAAAACTCGAAAACGGCGTTGAACACGGAGATTTCTGGATTGTCCGCCCAATGTACCGCCCACCGCGAGGCTGCCGATTGTGGCAAAAAATTAGTTTCGGCGACTCCACTAGCCCTTATTTCGCGCACCATGTTAGGCAGCACCACTGCTCCGCTTTGCATGGCCTGCGCGACACATTTTGTATCAGCCGCAGTCGCACACGTGGCAACCCTGACGGCTTTTGCGTTGCTGATCAATGTCAAGCGCTCGCTGGCAACCTGCAGCGTTCCCTGGCCGATGTCATACAAACGCGTGACGACTATTCTTGCATTGTCTGAATTGCAGTTTTCGCAATGCAGCATGACGTCGCCAGCGACGACAAAAGGTTGCTTTTCTGAGCGTACACCCAGCCACACGTTCTTGTGGTTTTGAATGAGCCCGATCGTAGAATTTTTGCCGCCAGATATTGCAGCAAGTGGCAGCAAGCTCATTACAGCCGCCGGAACTGGATGGGGCGTGCACACCTCTGCTCCACAAGAGCCTTCAACGACTCCAATTTGCGCCATGATGTCCACAAAGCTGGAAATGCCAGCAATGCCAGATTGGCATTTGCTGTGTTTTCGAACAACACAGTCAACATCAGGCATAATGACGTGTTCATCCCACCTGCCCTGGTTGTACATTGTAACGTTTTGTGCGCGCCGCCCGCCGCGCACAACCCCCATGCACCAAGGATAGCAGTTGAGCTTATCTGTCACAGCACACGACACAGACGCATCTTTAGTGTAACCACACACTGGCTGCACGTAAATTGCCGCTTCGACCGCTCCAGACGGCAGCGCCCGATGGACGTTTGCTAGCACCCGCAAATTGTCTGTAGCGTCTTGAGTGTACGAAAAGCGCTGGTACCCGGCGTAGCCACTGCCACCGTTACTCTCTGCAGTTGCCATCCGCCTTCGTGACCAACGCAACGGAATCACGCGTATTTGGGTAAACTTGCACGTAAGCCCTGCCAAATTGAGCCCGGCAAAAGTTACTTTGTGAACCGAGCTGGCGTTAAGTCCGGCAAGTTCATCGTCGATGTGCTGCACGTAAGGTGCTGTTGCACACAACAACGAAAACTCCGGCTCATCTACGCATTTACATCCAAGCAGACCTGTGCGCGCGTCACCAGTGTAATCAGCATCTGACAGACTCCCGCCGTATGTAACTGCAGCCAGTCCAAAACGAACGTCAACCGCAAATGGCCATGCGCCAAACGCCAGCACATATCCGTCGTGTGGGCTTCGGTAAAGAACAGACTTGCCATCTGACACGCCAAAAAGGTGTGGAGTGAGGCCTATTACTCGCACTTTTTGCAATGTTTCTGATTCAGGCATGCCATTTTTGCTTTGCAGGCGCATTAGCGCTTCGACGCTTTCTAGACCTTCGATGGCACGCGCTGCGTCAAGCACCACGTCGCTGACTTTGGTGAGCTTTGCACAAGTGCGACTACTGCCCAAAATTTCCTCGTGTGCGATCAAGGCTGCAGCATTCAACCAGTTGTTGATAACATCGCCTGTGCGTGCTAGCGCAGTGTTTGTCAGTGCTGCCACGGGCTGCCAGTCAGGTGTACAGCCAACACTTTTGTGCACAGGTAGTAAATCTTGCATTTTTTCCAGAGCCGCACAGCGACGCCAGGTGCCAATGGGCATTCCAATGCATGTAAAAAGCACTGTGTTGACGGCTGCGTGAAGTGCCATGTACAAGTGCTGGTCGCACAATGGAAACAGCAACAAGTTGAGCACCACCGCCGCAATTCCACAGCTATTGGCGAAGCCGCGCTGAAGCGCCATCGCCGCCTGTCGCGCAAAAAGCCCGGGCGTTAGCAAGTCGACGCTCAGATAGTTAGGAGTGGCAAAGCATTGCAAATCGTAAATTGTAAAAACAGATGAGCAATCTTGAGACACCTGTGGCAGGTCGTTGCTGCCACACACGCGAGTTTTGTCTTGGTATGACAACGTGCATTCTTGCACGTGTTGTAGCCAACTCAGAAAACTTTGCCCCAAAGCAGTGACAAACAGAGTTAAAGCTTGGAGCATTTCTGGCAACACTTCTTTGTTTGTGTACGAATACGGGACAACCAGTTTTTGGAGAATTTGCGAGAGCATGTACGTCCATCCATTCCAAAGCGGTACTGTGGCTCGAAAAATAAAGTCCATCAGCACAAACAGCCACCGCAAGCAGCCCACTACGGGTGCAATCCCAGTGTTGTATATATTGGTCAGCGTGCTGTACATGTACACAGAGCTTGTTGACAACACCATCAACGTCGTGACAAGCAGCATGCCAAGCAGCACCACCGCAACAGAGCGACTGAAGATACTTAATAGCCCTCCCAAGGCTTGCAGAGGCAGTGTTGCTGTCTGCATGCACGCAGCGACAAGCGCTCCCATCACTGAATTGTCTGCAAAGCGCTGCACCGACGTTCGTCGCACGGGAACAAAAATATAAAGCACTCGCCGCAGCAAAAGCTCGCCCAACAACAACAATTGTATGCTCAACGCCATAATATGCAACATTCCAACACGTGTGTTTTATAAGTCGATGGCTTGGGAATGAACTCTAAACAAAGAATTACTTCGGAAAAAAAACATTGTACCTGAACTTGCGAACTGCAACATGCAAGTATGCCTTTTGCATTGAACAAGTCAGATGGACGTTTGCGTGCAGATCTGCACAAACCCGAGCGTCTGGAAAACGAACATGTGTCTTTGTGTACATACACAATGGACATGAAGGATATGAATCGCTGGCAAGTGTTTCTGCCCTGTATGAATGTGCATACACACCTTCAGGCTGCAGCATTAAGGATTTACCCACACAAAAAGCTTTTGCTGCCAAAGGGCAGCGTTGTGTGTGAAACAGATCAGCGACGTGGTGGCAAAGGGCCGAGTCTGAACACAAAGTATGTTCGCGGAATTTGTAAAAAAGACGCGCCAGAGTGTTTCAAGTTTGACGTTGCGCAGGTTTGGAACTTGCACTCGCCGTCTTCGTACGTCACACCCTACGGTTTCCGGCGCGCGCTTACTGGTGAAAATCAGGATTTGCCTGTTTCTGAGCTCGACCATCGAAAGTACTCCAGCTTAGAGATTCTCAAGTACTGGGACACCGACCGCCCCAGCAGATTCAAATACAGAGCAGTAATGAACGCAGAAGACTTGTTGAAGTTCATGCTCAGTGATTTTGCGCGCAAGGGACAATATGACGAAATTTTTGAACCGTCTGATTGTGATACCAAAACCTTCTCAGCACCACTGTCAGATTGTGTTACTCAAACGCAAATTTCTCAGGATTTTAGCTCTGAAATTCAACACCCACATCAAAACTCACCGGCAGCACAAGCAATCATTCCAGACTTTTTCAAAAAGGAATGTCTTTCACCAAAAATCAGTTCACTGCCAGGCTCTACACATCAATGCGTCTTTGTCAGTAGTTGTGTTGAACGTAACCGTGAGCTCCAAGCTCACTTCAACATCATGAGTGAGATTGAGACACTGTCTTGCAATGCAGAACCCACATGCAAAAAACGCAAGATTCTTGCAATTTCCGTCATCCAAAGCATGACACACCTGTTGTTTGACTCCAACAAGCTGATACTGGATACCCTCATATGTGACGAATAAACACCAATTTTGCATTTTTGTTTATTACCAAACGAACAAAATCACTAAAATCCTGAAGTCCTAGCCAGTTGTACCAGCGCATCCACCAGTGTTACAAAGGTTTGTTGGAATTGTTCTCCAATAGTCTGGTTATCTGTGTGTGTAGTGTCGGTATTGTGAATCCACCGACTGTGTTCTGTATTCACCGACTTGTCGTATCCTATTGAAGACAGGCGGGTGTCCGGGATGTCTGCAAAGGAAACGTCTGCGTCGCCGTGAGTGAACTTAACATGACCGCTTTCCACGGCCTTCTCAACAACTCTCAAAAGCTCTTGATGCCATTTTGTTATTTGTTTTTGGCGAGGCAAGCGTTTTTGGGAGGCGTGCGTGTGGTCATATTTAGATTGTCGTTTATGAAGAGTGTAGAACCTCCAGAGAATTCGTACCTTCTTATGTTTGTACCGGATCCTTTTCCGCCCTGTGTACCGGATCTTTTTCATAGAGATCTAACAAAATTGTCGATCACATGGATTCTGATTATTTTTTTTGTTATATATTGGATTTGTGCATTTTTGGAGCTTTTTGCCTCCACATTGGTCTTGTATTGATCTCTGAAGTTCGTTGGGAATAAACATGTATTCTTTTTTTTCAGTTCTCTGTGCTTGAGCGGCGTTGGAGACATTAAAGACCCTGTAACGTCAAAGCACGCTGCAGACAAAAACTACTTACTGCTATCATGTTGTAACCTGTCCCACTAGCAGCTTCTGTGAGAAATGAAATGTCTGGGTTGCTTGTTGTGCCACAAGCACTTGACACAAGTGAGTTCAGTTTGTCGTCAAATATAAACCTCAACTCATCAGTTGCCTTTTGTTTGACAACAGCTTCGTTGTTTGCTGCTGTGACTTTGTCTAATAGTGCGAAAATGTGACTGCCTAGTGCTGCCGAAATGACTCTGTGTTCAATGTCTGTATTTACTAGCTTAACCAAAAGGGCCATAGGTCCAAGTTGTTGATTTAGACTGATTTGCTTGTTAGTATCAGTTGTTTGTGACTTCTGAGTAAGAAGCGATTGTACCAATGCATGCTTTGTAAAATTTATGCAACCTCTTGTTTTGTATATAAAATTCGAGCTCGGTGCGGCAATTTGACAGTGTGTTGAAACGAGGCCTTGCAGATGCATGCTTTCCCATATTTTTAAAGACAATGTTGAAGGATTCAGACAACCTAAAAGCAATGATTTCAAGCTAGGAATCTGACAGGATGCATCTGGCAGCCATGCCCTGCATTGCTGCAAAGTAACACGAGCGTCTTGGTATAATTCCGGTCGAAGTGATATATTGTTTTGTGTGTTTGCCCTGAGTTGCTCCAGCCAGTAGTCATGACAGGAAATGTTCAGTATTGCAGGATATTCAAGTGACAGTGCATCACTGTGCTCGTGTTCGTGGATGCAAATGCGTCTGAGCACGCTGTCGATTGCACTTATACAGATATACGCTGTTCGAACATCCATCACTTGCTCAAATTCTGTTCTTCGTAGTTTTACGCTGTTTGTCAGCTGACGCCGCTTTTCCAGCAAACTCTTCACGGTTGTATTGCACATCCAGCTGCTGTCTATAGCAATGTTTGACAGCTCGCTTAGTTGCGTGTAAATCGCTTTTGAGAAACGAATGAGTGCCTCAACATTGTCATCAGTCCCCACCATAAACGAGCTTTGCCAGTCTACGTTTTGCATCATGCTTGACTCAGTGTTTGCATCTGCACCAAGTTCTTTAAGCACTGTGTTTCGTTTGATATCGTTGAATAATTGCTGTATGTTCAACATGTTTACTTCAAAAATTGATACTTTTTCTGCTGCTTCTTGTGTGTTCACAACAGTCAACTCTGTTTTTACTGACGGTGTCAAACACGGCTCATGCAAAATTTTCTGAAAATTAGAAAAGGCTTTGTTGATGCAGCAATTACTGATATCATTTTTCATGAAATGGTCTTGTTCGTACTTTACGCAACAAAACGTAAAACTGTCTTGATATTCAGGAAGACGAATCATCGTCCTGAAGGCATAAATGTCTGGCAAGCACGATATCGTGGCTTCGGGATTTATTTTTGTAGGGTCAAGTTTGTGTTTTGTTTGTTTTTGCTTGTTGACGAGAAAGCTTTGCACTTCATCTGTGATAATCTTTTGTCCTTCATGATAGCACTCGATTTGAACACTAGTTAATCGTCTTGTGCTACATGGAATTGGAATTAAACCGTTTCCACCCAGAAACTTGAATGTTTTTTGGCAAGAAGAAGACACGTCTATGCACAGAGTTTGTGATGCTTTTCCGTCTTGTATGTCGATTTGCAACTTGACTGGCATTGGAGTTTCAATTAAGTCCAGGGGTAGTCGTGAAAGGTTTTCCAACGGAATTCTCAAACTTTGCAAATAAAGGTCTTGTGTCCTGTTCAGAGTTTGAAAAAAATCACAGTCTGCCTGCACGTGTTGGTAGATCGAACACTCAGATTTCATGATAAACGCAATTCATTAATACGATTATGTACACAAACGACAATATGTAATTCAAATATATAAGAAATGTATCAGAAGGTTGATGTCTGATATAGTAGTTAAGCTTGTGCACCACGTCGCTGATTTTTTGGTCTTCTGTCCTCCAGTAGCGCGGGAAGCAAGCGCACGTCCAATGATAGACGTGGAGGCATCTCTTTTTGCTGTCCTCGCTTTCTGAGGAACCCTAGAACGATCTATGAATTGATTAATTCATAAACAAAATCCACTACGCAGTCGCAGCACAAGATGCAATGTTACTGTAAAAAATAAATCACCTTCAATTCTTTTTTTTGCCTTTGTGTTGGCTCTGCGAAGGTCCAGCTTGTCCTTGCAAATTTAATTCTTTTTCGAAGTTCTGAGACACTACTGAGTTTGCACCTGCTTCAACTTGCAGATTTAATTCTTTTTCAAAGTCCCGAGACGCTGCTAAATTTTCAACCTGTCCAAATTCAAGATTCAATTCTTTTTCAAAATCCCATTCTGTTTGCTCAACAGATTCATTTTTCGAAGTTTTTTTGTATCGTTTCGCAGGATTTGAAATTTCGATGAAAGTATTTTTAGAAATTGTCAAATTATGTTCTTCTGGCTCAGTCAAATTCAAACATGTTGTGGTAATAGGCATTTTTGTGTAAATTTCCATAACATGCTTTTGCAAAGTTTTTAACATTTCTTCAAATTTTTTTTCAATTTCTTTTGCTTTGAAACTTGCCAGTGCAAACATTACTTCAGACACAACTGATGACATGGTTGGCATGAAATGAACAAGTTGCCAGACGCCACCACCAAATTCGCCAAGGGTTTTGCCAGTCCAAACTGGAGCAAAATTGACTTGCAAAAGTGGTCCTCGCATCTGATTATTTGTGTCGTCAATCGGAGGACCACCATTGCCGTTTCTTTTTATGTGTGTGTATGCTTGTCCAATGTGCCAGCAGCCAAAATCGTCAGGCAAAGATATATTATATTGCAGCCTTTTATCAACACCTTCCCAAATTTCATCTTTTTGTTCTGAATTACTGTCGTTAAGTGGAAAATGTGCTTTTGACTTCTCAACAAATGATTTGATCAAGACATCATCGTCTGGTTTTTTGTATTCAATTTGGTTTTTGGGCATGAGCCGCAAAGATTTGGGCATTAGCTGAAACCGACCCTTTGTTTCAGATTCTTTGTGGTCCAATGCAAACGACATGTGTTTTTTGATGTAACCTTTGTAGTAATGATTCAAGACATAGTTTGCTGCGTTGGCAGTACACCACTCTAATTCTAATGTCAACTGTTCGCCGCCCTCAACGTTTATATTATTCCAAACGTTGACGAGATCCCTGTTTTGACCATCGACTGTCAACGTCACATAAAAATTTGCTGCCGCTTGAACTGGCTTCCAGCCCACTTCATGCTGACCACCCTGTTTTTCAGATGTGGAGCAAATTCCAAAAGGCTTTATGATGTCTCGGATGACCTGCCTCAAGATGTATTTTACCTTTAAAAAAACATATGCATGAAGCCAATCTTTCCAAGATTTATTCAAAGAATTATTTTTGCAGCTTTTCAATTGCATTTTCATTGATTCATAATGATCTTCGATTCCGAAACACTTAACCAAATTTAACCATGCAAATTCTTTTTCATTACACCCCCAGTTCTGCTCCCAATCATGGTGGTTGATGAGAATTTGAGCAGTGCCGAGAAAAAAATTTGAGAGGCCCCCAAGTATATAGTTGGCAGTGCACAAGTTGCAAAACAAGTTATAATTTGGCATTGATGTGTCTGCCTTGTCTTGAATAGAAGCAGCCATGCTTCCAGTAAACAAAAAATGTTTCATTTTTTTGGCATTGATGATAAAGACGAGGTCGCCCATATCAATAGGGTGAGACATTTGTAGGCATTGAGTTGTAAATGGCGCAGAGTCTGGTAGGAACAGCTGCGGCACAGGAAACTGCTTGCGGTGTGGAATTTGCTGGTAGTTGCGATCCGCGCCCATGCGGCCCTGACCGTAGGCGTATGGCAAAATACCAGAAAGCAAAGAATCGTTGAAGTTGTAGCGGCCATCGGGATCGCCGTTGATTCCTTCTGGTCCACTCAGATTTGTGGGCAAGGGCCCGTCACCGTTAATGCGCGCGTCTGTGAAACGCACGTTGCCAGAATTCAGGCTTCCAAAAAAGTCTGACATTGCCTGTGTATGTTATATATTCTGTATTTCTTATGAGCTAATCATAAAAAAATGATTGTCTATGCTTCCGTCGTTCTCCTGGTTTGCATCCATGGCAGACTCTACTGACAAACAAAATGATTCCGTGCTTTGTCGGCGGAAGCGAAAAACCATGGTAGGCAACAAAGTAAACTACAAACGCAGTCGTGACGAATCCGCACTTTTATCGATCGCTGAAATCGAAAAGATGCTTGAGCATTACGAAAATCAGGTGGCAAACCGTAATGTGGACTCGTCCGCCACCTCTGTTTGGATTGCTCTCAACGTGGTGCTGGACAATTGCTCGTTTGAAAAAACACTTCTGCAGCATGATCTGAGCTGTAGCAATGAAGACAAAGTGGTGCCTGTCGTGACTCGAGCGTACGAGGAGTCCTTTATGCGGGAATGCATACATGCACATGACAAGCCGTGTAGTTTGGGTCAGTACTGCGAGTGTAATTTTATCGACGAAGAGCATAATTTTGTGGGCGTGGCATTTGTAATGCCAGAGCTGCGTTCAGAAGAAACCAATATGTGTATCCTTTGCCTGCGAAAACTCACACAGATGTTGTTTTACCGGGTCGCAAATGGATACACTGGGTCAGATAAACTGTTGCAGACCTATGGCAATCTGTGTGATGTGCCTGGAGAATACCATTCAAGTGCCATGCTCGTCATGCCAACGCACGCTTCGGTTCATTGTATGCCGCTGCCCGTAGTGGCTCATCAGCGCAACAAGTATTACGTGATTTTTCAGAACGGTTATCGTCACCTGCGACAGCGAAATGTATATTTTGAGGATTTTGTGTAGACTCGCTCATGGGAGTGGGGACGCTCGTGGCCATTGAGGAAAATTCTGGCAGACGTAATTGGAGCAGGTGCAAAGAGTACACGGACGTACTCAATTCAAACACTTTGCTTTTTCAAGATAATTGCGTCACACAAGCGGCTTTGAGCGAGCTTTCTCGGCAGGACCAACAGGCTATACATCCCGCAGTAGCCTCCTGTATAGATTCATTATTAAGTCAAAAAAAACACGGCAATAATGTGCAGGTTCAATTGGACACGCATCTTTTGGTGAGTTTGCTGCCTCTTTCTTTGCAGTCGTTCTTTTTGGACAAAATTGACCTGCTTTCACCACATCTTTTACACCCCGATCACGTGGATGACATAGGGTACATTGTCCGCAACGTTCTGATGCACAAGACAAGGATCTGCATTCTTTCCAAAATATACCACTTTACAATGCCTTTTATCAAGCACAACCGCTTGAACTTTCCGCCAATGCGTTTCGTGTCAAAATCACACCTGATGCATATGCTTCAAATAATTTCACTTACATGTCTGGGGCTGCAAACCTCAAGCACGAAACAACCAACGTGGACTATTCGCCGACAGTTGTTTGTTTTTTTTTTTAATCTGAGCACGCGGGGCAGCTTACGTGACATTTATCTTTTCATTCAACATCACACCTACCTACTGCGGCTTGCTCTGATGGAGCACTTTATAAATTTTGTCAAGAAACATATGGTGCAGGAGTTAAAAGTCATGCAGTCATGCAATGTATTTCGATACGACTTTGTCCGAATACATCGCCTAGTTCAGTACATCACTGACACCTTTCGCATGACAAGTATGCAAGGTGAGAATCTGGACTGGGATACAATAGAAGGCAAAGCACAAGTAAGCGTGGAACGATGCAATCGCTCTTGCAAGACAAACACACCAATTCCATTCTCTCCACGCGTAAATTTGTCGCAGAGCATAAACGCAAAGACGTTTCGAAAGATTCTTGAAATGCCGGCACTCAACGCCACGACTTTGATGCAATCATGTCAAGATCATGACTTATTTTTCACAGCAGCCCGGTGGACTGTGAGCAAAACAATATGCAAGTTTCCCCTTCCTTTTTTTTTGCAGTACAGACAGTTTGCGCAAGTACAGTCCAAATCATTTGAACCGTTTAACAAAACACTCATCTCACGCTCGTTGCTATATGTCTGTCTGCGTTGTAACCAGCGACATAGTGAGGCAAGGACAGACATGCGGTTGTGCTGTCCGCATCTGCCCATCTGCATCAATTGCAACTCGAGTGACTATGTGTGTGTTGCCGACACTGTCGGACACTTGGTGCGTGTGTACGGCAACTACTACTACTTCTGTGATTTGTGCCACAAGGTGCATATTTGGCAGGGTTTTGGCAGCGAGTTGAGTACTTGTTTGTTGACGAGGGCGCAGAAAGTCGCTGCGCCACGCAGACAATGTGCTGTCTGCGTGCGCAGCATGTTTCTCACGCCCATGTCTGTTTTCGACAAGAAGCTGGGCGTCATGCAGACAGTGTTTCTCTGCTCCAAACACTGTCCGCCTGTTCCACAGAGACGGTTTGTGTACGACATTGCTTCATTACGCCGGCTGATTCTGCATCTGTCGTAGTCGCACTGCTCGCAAACAGATTTAAAAAGTTTATTGCATCTATTTCATAAAGCTCGCAAACAAAGTTTATTGCATCTATTTCATAAATCCCCCTGTTTCTGCCCGAGTCCTGTTAAGAATAACAGGTCAAGTATCGATGTATTCGTGGGCAAGAGGGTAGCAGGCGGTATGTCTACGACTGGCGTCGTCTTCGGGATATAGACTCCAAATTGGCGATAGAATTTTTCAAAGTATTTCTGCCTCGAGCCTTGCAGACACGTTTCCTTTTCCAGCTTACGCTGTTCGGCATCATCACCGAAATCCATTGACATGAGCTCGCAGGTTGCATTTACGATAGCAAGCTTACTACGTGGATGGGTCAGAAATTGCTCTGTACCAGTGAAGTCATCGTACCTAGAGAGTGGATTGCGACCATAAACCAGTTCCGATGCGGCAATAATCACTATGACCTGGTTGCAGCGCGACCCCAAGACTGACAAGTCGTCGTCTGAAATCTTTGCCGTCTCGCTGTTGACTTCTGTGGTCTTGTAGATCTCGAAACCATCAAGCGTTTTGTTGCGCGTGGCCTTGTTGTTGTTGAACATGTCCTCAACCCAAACCTGGTGTCTCTTCTTGTGTGATGCCACACAGAGAAGATTCGCTGTGTTGTGGCGCGCATTTTGGAGGTGGATTGCGATGACCAACAGCACAACAAGACACAAGAGTTTTGACATGACTTCTACTCGGACGCCCTTATATATATTTTGTGTACGACATTGCTTCATTACGCCGGCTGATTCTGCATCTGTCGTAGTCGCACTGCTCGCAAACAGATTTATAAAGTTTATTGCATCTATTTTATAAACTGTGTGATAGACAAGAGCAATTGTAAATATTACAAGCCCTTCCCAGTGCGTGACGACTTCGGGCGAGTGCCAACTTTTGCCATCCACGCTTTTTTGCGCAAGGCTTTGCGGTGTTCAGCACGCTTCTTTTGCATCTGTTTGTTGCGTGCAGCCACAAGCTTCTGCTTGTGCTCCACCAGGCCTGGAAAGCGCGTCTTCATCCTCGCCCACGCATCTGGATGGTACCTATGACGCACCAGAGCAAAATCGCTAGGCTGCTTAGGAATGTCAAAGCCCAGGATGCCCAATGGGCGAAAAGCGGCCTCGTCTTTCAAGCAATAGATCAACCAGTCTGGGCTCCTCAGCGTCATGTGCGGCGTGCCGTCTGGGCGCACGCCAAAGTTCTTCTGGCCCTGGCTGCCGACAGGGATCTGATTCTCTCCCTGCATGAAGCCGAGGTGCGAGAGTCCGGCCAAGATGTATTGCATAGGCTGGTCTTCCGAGAGCCCTTTTACGTACTCAACCAGCTTATGATACCTTAACCCCAGTTTTTTGTACAAATTCTCTGGATCTTTCAGGTTCTTCACGTCCTGGAGTGTAAAGACATTGTGCTCGGCCAGCTCAAGTGCGGAAAGATTGAAACTCTCCAGCACGTCGAGAAGCTCTTGGTCCTCTGGCTCGGCATACTGCAGCGCGATTTCACCTTGCTTCGTGACGTATGCTGCGCCTTGGCCATACTTTTGCCGTATCGATTTGTTAGGATCGAAGCCTTCTTGACGGATCGCCCTCAAAGATGGCAAAGTTGAGCCGTGGAAGGTGATCTCAGGATATTCTGGCATCTTGTGCTGCTTGCCGAAGGCATCGTGCTCCTTTTTGCTTTTATTGTTTGCTACCTCATCAATTTCGGCATATTTCAATTTGTATCCTGTCACGTAAAATACGTCATCAATAACCTGTTGAGAGGTTAGAGCAAGAAACCAGGGTTGTGCGTCATAGGGAATGTCATTACCATCCACACTGTCATAGCGCTTTGGAAAGACTTGCAAGAGCAAATCCATGAAACCACTTATCAGCAACTTTTTGCCAAAAGTTGTAAGCTTCAGCTCGTCCGGCAGCTTGTCTGGCTCGTCTGGCTCGTCCGCCGGCTTTTTGCCGCTGCTTTTGGAGCTTCCTCCTGACATCGCAAAATCCGAACCAGTAACAACTACCAAAGGTTTCTTTAATACTGTGTTGTCAAAAGATGACAAACAAATTTAATGCCCTTTTGGGAGAAAGACAAAAAGATGTTCCGCATTTTGCGATGTTTGCCCGCAGTTTGCGATGTTTGCCCGCAGTTCGCGATGTTTGCCCGCAGTTCGCGATGTTTGCCCGCAGTTCGCGATGTTTGCCCGCAGTTCGCGATGTTTGCCCGCAGTTCGCGATGCCTGGCCAACCAGCCTGGCCAGCCTGGCCAACCAGACTGGCCAAATTTCGTCCGGCCGAAATTTATGGATTCGGAAAATTCTCTCGCCTGGACTTGGAGGACACGCACGCAGCATGTGGAGCTTGAAAGTGCATCCTCGTCCGCTGCGGCACAAGTTCCGCCGCGTGTTGGGAGGGGCAGTTGTACCAGCGGTCATCGTGGTCTGTTTTTACGCTTGGCAGTTGCAGGCCACGCAGTTCGAGCCGTACGACGGCGCGCTGACTTTTGAGAAACTACCCGAGACTGCAGCTGGCCACCCTGGCCAACCAGCCTGGTTAACCAGCCTGGCCAGCCTGGCCAGCCTGGCCAAACAACCCTTTTAATAAATTTCCAAATTCTCGAATTTGCGATTGAAAAGATGACTGGCACGCTCGCAACGATGGCGTGTATCTGGATTGTGTGGTGCTGGCAGCTTGCGCACATGGCTTTGCTTGATCAACACGATGAAGAGTCCTAAGCAAATTTGTTGCAGCAGTTGATTGAGCTGAAACAAACAGTTACCAGTTGTTTGTTTATAAAAGAGGCTGTAAACATGGATGAGAAGGTTTTGATTAAAGTGCTTGTAAATGCAACACCAAACCAACTGCAAAATGAGAGTCAGGACGCCCATACCACAGAAGGGTGTTTGCACCTCATTTTTGAAAAAGACAATCACTTGCAGAATGCTCTTTTCAACATCTTGAACAAAGAAGCGTCATTTGATACGTGGTCTTCCCTCGAAATGCAAGAACTTCATTTAAACAAGTCACAAGTTAGCTGCATGGAAAAAAAAACCTACAGACTTTACCCTACAGACTCGGCAAGTAATCGGACTCAGGTGCGACAGTTGCTGTCGGATCTAAATCTTTTTCACGAAGCCAACCTCTGGTTTATCTTCCATATAAAAACAAAAATGTCGTGGTTCTCGTGCCAGGGCTCCGATGCGACTGAGAGATGGGTGATCACGATGATTGCATTACTTGCTTTGGGTTGGCTCATCTCGTGGGGCGTCAATCAAACGTAGGCAGCCATATTCGTACACCATTATGAATAAAGAATATGTGTTTGAAACGCGTGCAAGTTGTATCTATTGTTGTATTTAAGAGAAATGCTTTGAGTGTTTACGAACCATGGGTCGCTGCGCTGGTCTCAAAAAGATGCTCAAAGAGAAGATGACAGAGATCAATCTTCTCGAAGAGAAACTTCAACAGAGCGCCTTGGCACAAGGCGTCCTTCTTGAACAGAAGCTCCATCACATGATTCTTCGCAATGAGAGGATTGCCCTTCACGATCAGGAGATTGCCCTTTGCGATAAGGAGATTGCCCTTCGCGATAAGAAGATTGTACGGCTTAATGAGAAGATCGCCCTCTACAGTGAGCAGATAGCAGACCTCAATGACAAGATTGCGAAGCTCGCGGGCCTCGCATCCATAAGCGTGTTGATGGCGCTGCTGATGTGCTGTTTGACCCTGGCTTTGGCGCCAGGATAAACCTTTGAGGTGGCAGTCAGGATTGACGGTGAATTGTTGACTATGCGTTTCAAGCTGAACGTGATCAGCCGTAACAGCAGGAACGGCGGTTGGTTAGAGCCGGACGATTCCATATTCGTAAACCATTATGAATAAAGAATATGTGTCTGAAACGCGTGCGTGTGCTTCATTAGTCATGAACACTATATAAAAAGTCCTCTTCTTTTCTTTTCTATTTAACACATACATTGCATGGATACGCAGCAGCCATTACATGGTGATGAGATGATGCAGGAGGCCCAGTGCCAGCAACGTGTCTGTCCTCTTTGCGCATACACGGGGGGCGAACACGAGGTGTTTGACGAGATCATGTGCTACATGGCGGACAACGCACACCGCGTGCACCTGAATCAACTTGCAATGCATGTGCGGGATGCGCTGCGTCATAACCTGGAGGTGGACATGACGTGGCTGCAGGTCCGCGAGCACTTTCTTTCGCACCAGTGCGACCAGCGAGTCGTGCTCAACCATGTGCTTCGCGACCTCGTGGACATCATCGCCGTGGCCAAAAGCAACTGTGTCGTGATCAGCGAGGAAGGCATGCAGAGCATGGACGCCAAGAACACCGGCGTCTACATCGACGCAGTCAAACAGCTGATGTGCATTTATAAGCAACTCGACAACACAGGACGTGCTAAAGGGACGATTTAATGATGTAAGATTTAATGAACCATCACAAAATTACTTGCTGTGATCTGTATTCATACCTGGGACTTTGTTAGCGCGCCGCCTACGCCAAGGATCGCGCACTCCAAAAAGAAATCTGCCTCCAACTGCTCTTTGAGGCAGAACTCTGACTTCAACTGCTCTTCGAGGTTGTGCAGTGTCATGGTCTCCGAGGTCTGCAGAAGTTTGACCTCTTTGCTCTCAACAGGGCTAAGGGCAGGGCTGGAAAAAGATGCGCGCTCCATACTTTCGTCGAGCAAACGGTGAATTTCTGCGTTATGATCTTCCACGCTCTCGGATGGTTCAAGCTCTGAAGGCCAGCCCCAGCACTCACTGAAATGTATGGGATCTGGGCACATCCTGAAATATATTGGATCGTGGACATCATCGCCGTCTTTGTCCTGCATGTTTTGCTGAAATTGTTTATCTTAAATACTCTTGTTATAAAATTACTTTGGCTCCAGAGTCACTGACACTTCCTCCTCCTCATCCGAGCTGTCTTCTTCGCTGCTGACGCTGACAGCGGTAAAAAGTGAGCGATGTGCATTTATAAGCAACTCGACAACACAGGACGTGCTAAAGGGACGATTTAATAACAATCTACTTGCTGCTGTGATATTATCTTTCCGACAGCAACAAGCCGTTCTACAATTCAGTAGAACTTAGTTTTCCATTTCCTCATCACCCTCTTCCGTTTCCTCATCATTGTAAAGATGAGCTTGGATCAAGGGATGGGGCCGCTGAAGACGGTAAACACGAGCCTCTTCGGAGTCATCAATCTCCTCGTCGTCGTGCTCCTCGTCGTCGTGCTCCTCGTCGTGCTCCTTGCGGTTCATGTCGTCCCAGAACTCTGTCTTCAACCGCTCTTCGAGTTCGATCGTTGCGCGCTCTTCGAGTTCGATCGTTGCGCGCTCTTCGAGTTCGATCGTTGCGCGCTCTTCGAGTTCGATCGTTGCGCGCAGTTTTGTGCGTTTCTCCGCGCGCAACTCGCGATCAGTCTTCTGCGTCTGCGAAGTTGGCAAGCGTGGGGCTTCTGCTGCTTCTGCCGCCGCAGAAGCGGCAACAGCGGCAGAAGAGGCAGCACCGTTAGCCACGAAAGGGTCCGTGTTACCCCAGAAATCAGTGAAACCGCCCTCCTCCGGCTCCTCGACATCACGAGTGAAAAAAAGCTCACTCATCGTAAAAACGTTCTTTCGCTTCCCGTTTACCATGTTTGACTGAAATTGTTTATCTTAAATACTCTTGTTATAAAATTACTTTGGCTCCAGAGTCACTGACACTTCCTCCTCCTCATCCGAGCTGTCTTCTTCGCTGCTGACGCTGACAGCGGTAAAAAGTGTGCAGACGAGGAGAAACAAAGGAAAGAACTGGGCCGCCAGCGCCGACCCGAGGTTCGCCAAGAAGGCGATAACAAGCAGAAAGATGACGACATACGGAATAAGCAGGTGCGATGTGAGCATAGCGCAGACGCGGTGGGCGCGCACCGAGTCGGCGGAAGTACGGCGGATAGTGGAACTTCTGCTGGCGAGCTCCTGGTTGAAAGCGGTGTAGTCGAGCAACGGCACGCGGTGAGTGTTGGCAAGGACAAAGTTTGTGGCGCCAATGTCCGCGATCCACCACGCAAGGACATTGCTCCACGACTTGTAGGCAAAGGGCGCTTCGCGGCAGGTTTTGAGGCACGCTGGAGGGGGGTATCGTTGCAGCGACCCTCCTACGAGGCAGTGATTGTCAAGCTTTTTTAGCTCGTCTGGAATCTCGAGGCTTAGCGGAAGGAATACGTTGACTGACTCTGTGAAGTCCTGCCACGCACAGACGGGAATCATCGGCAGGCACGTCCAAGTGTATCCGTAGCACAGCTGCAACAAGACGAGACCAAAAAAAGGAACAAATAGGCTGTTGACAAAAGAAAGGCCAAGGGCGCCAGTAACGACCGCAACGGCGCTGAAACTCAACCCGACGATGACGACTGCGTGCCAGAAACGGACGCGCCACGCGCTGCACGTCTGCACGGCGTGGTAGGGACACGTAAACGAAGCGTTGGCTGCGCTGGCAACGGAAAATATGACGTCGTAAAACACGCGAGGCTTGATTTTGATTGCGCGAAGCGTGGCATCTATGGCCTCAGCGCTCCACTGCGCGACCACATCGTCGCTTTGGTCAATGATCTTGAAGACTTCGTCTGTGGGAGCCCCAGGGCCTTGCTGGCGCAGAAGCTTGGGCCAAGCCTCGCCAAGCGAGTTTACAGGACGGCTTTGCAAAACGCTGCGCTGGTGGGTGAGCGTGCTCCATCCTTGGTGGACGCCGGTAACGACGTCCATAGCAATAAGAAGGAGTTCGTTGAGCTCATTGCATGATGCGCGCGAAATGATAGTGCTCTGAGGTGGCCACGAGGCGGATCTGGACAGGTCGTAGTCGTAAGAGAGAATATGAGACATGCTTTGTGAAAAGGCCTCGTGCAAACGACCGACCTCATACAAACCTTCTCGCACGCCTTTTTCGACAGAAATCACGAGCTCCTGCAAAAAAAGCAGGCGGCGACGAGTGGACACGCTGGAATAATTTGCTGTGCCGGTCTCAAGCCGAGTTGCGCGCGCTTGCAGCATTTCCATGAGAAAGTGCTCAAGGGCCCTAGCAATAGGAGGCGGCAGGACCGAGTCGTCGACGCTGACAAGCACCGCGTCTTTGCGGTGCTCGACGAATACTATCTGTGTCGAGTTTTTGCTCGCAAGCAGAGCAAAGTTGGCAAGTTGCAAGTGCAGTGCAGCAAACACCGCGACGGCGTCGCTGAATGGCCCGTGGCGGCGCAAAACGCTCGCAAGCAGTCGCGGACTGCTGAAGAGGTGCACAAAAGCCACTGGATTGTTCCGCGCAGCATCTGTAACGTCGGCAAGACTGCAGAGCGCGCAGGGCGGGAGTTGACGGGAAAGGCCCAAAAGTGCAAGCGTTTCGTTGCTTCTGACAAATGCCTCCTGGCAGCGGGCACGCGTGTGCACCAGCGCCTCGACTTCCAAAGCGTCGCGACATATACTGTCCACGCTATTGTATGTGACAGAATCGACATGCAGATGCATGCTCAGCAGCCGCCGACGCCCGCGGCTGGAGCCGCGAGCTATAAACATGTTTTTGTCCACAACATACGCACAGGAGCTTGTAGACGCATCAAGCTCTTGGCATGCAATGACACTGGACATTGCAAAGTCCACGACCCCAATTGTTTCCGTGAACAAACAAAGGTTGTTGAGTCTCAAAGAAACCGGCTGATTGTACTGGTGCTCAGAGCACACATGAAAGTGCCGCTGCCGCGCTCCGCACGCGCACACTCCCACATTCTCCTGTGTCGTATGCAAACACATTCGCTCGTACTGGCACTGCGCGCATGGAACAGACGAGCGGGAAATTTGCAGGTCGTCGTCAACAAGGCGGCATGCGGCTTCCGTGGTTTCACAATCACTGTTGGCATAACAAGTAGTACTGGTAAGCTCCGGGACGCCGCAGGTGCAGAAGCCCACAAGCTGGTCGCAAGCGTAATTTCTAATGTTTTCATTGCGTTGTATGGGGCAAGCAGAGCAGACTTTGCGCTCGGAGAGTGAAGACACGCGTGAGTCTTTGCAAGTGTCTGCCGCCGAGCACGAAAGCCGCTGATTGTCGCCAAAAAAAGACAAATACGACGACCAGCAGCGGGTCGGCAAAGGCAGAGCGCCCGAGTCAAATGCTTGGTTGCCTAATTTTGCCTCCAAGTTGCAGTTGAACATCTCATTTTCTGTGCATCCATTGAGTCCGTCTTGAATGTCTGCAACGATGTCGTGCAAATCACCCACAAAATTTTGTACTGTACCCAGACCTGGAATCCACCCGAGAACAATTTCCAGCAATCGAAGATATGAAGCATAAATTTCCAAAATAAAAGCTATGACAGGACACCCGACTGCAAGCCAGATCTGGTAAAAGAACTTGACGATTTCGCACAGGGCAACTAGAATTTCCTTTACCTCCTTGCCAATACCCTTGCTGAATGTCAGCTCAATAAAAGCGTCTCGCATTTGCTCGATAAAATTGCCAATCACTTGCACTAGAGCGCGCACCTCACGCAAAAGACGGGTCGTCGTGTCTTCGAACGCGGTGCTGGAAGCATCAACCAGTATGGAGACTGTGTCCATGGTTGCAGAAACAGCCAACTCAAACACGTAGTATGCAACGCGCACAGTGTGGTACCAAATGAGCAAAACAACACGCTTGCTGTTGCGCAGATTGTCCACGATGACCAGCAACGGCTCAATTTTGACTGAGGCACACTTCTGACTGCTTTGAGCGTTGGCGGCCTGCTGTGGGTTGCTGGGCGTTGGACAGTCTCGTCCGACGTCTTGGCGATAGAAGCGCAAAACACTGTCAAAAACAAATTCCTGTTCGCGCAGGTTAAACGTGGTAGGGTCGTAAAAAAAGTCAGTCTTGTCACAATTTCCACTTGCCTGACACTGGATTTCTTGCACATCACGCCGCCAGCGGCTCATATTGGAACACAATTGTTGAGTTTCGGCGTTGAGCAGACAAAAGTTAACAACGACTGAGCTGCTGCTGCTGTGCTGTTGGATCAGCTTTGCGCATTCAAGCGCCCGAGTGCTGGGGTTCAACCATGCGTTTTTTTTAATCGACCCTGAACATGTGTCAAAAACGTTGGGCTGGACTGGATGCGGACACCACACCCATTTCCTGTCCCAAAGACTGTCTGTCTCAGCCAGGCTAGACAGGCGTGGCAAAGCGGCCGTATGGAGCAAGGCGGGCAGCAATGCGTGACGCTGCAAACATTTGCCACCTGGACATAAAACTTGCTGAAGCGGCTGACATGTCTTGTTTGCGCCGCACAGCTCGCGGTGCAAATGCGCGGCTACAACGCGCTCTGTGCTTAGGCGAAATGGAACGCCGAAACTCAGTTGCGGTATGGAGCTTTCTTGCTTCATTTTGATTTTCAGAAACCGTGTGATGATAGATTGCATTTTCTGCTTGTCACAAGAAGAACAAAGCTTTTTTCGTGCATGTGCCAGCCGCAAAGTCCGAATGGTATCGCCCGGTGCCTGCATTGCAAAATGATGCATAAACTGCGTGCTGTGGGCAGGGTGTGTTAGATTCTGCGCAAGCATGGCGCAGGAGAGCGTCGTGCTGTTTTTTGTGCACATCTGCGTCGAGATCGGTAGGCCAGGTTCGTGCATTAGTGTGTTGTTGATTCGCGGCAGACGACCCATGCGGCAAGCCCCTCCCGACATTCGTGAGGCCGACAATGTGGCCTTGTTTGGAGACACATTCTGACGGCCCACAGTCAGTGCAAAGGACGGCAGCCGGCGGCTCACGACGCAATTTTGATCAGGCACAACCTCAGTATTTCTCGGTGGAATCTGCAAGATAATCAAAAATGCGAGCAGTCTCATGCATCGCCGCGCGCTAAATACAGACACTGTGAAACAATTAATTTACTTTCATTACAAGAACGAAAACTGACAAGTACTCATTTATGTGACGACAAGTGTGGATAGGGTAAATGGTGTAATGAATGCAATAAACACAGTCGTCAGCAGGGGAAAATATAGTGCACGTCGGACAACTTCATGCCGAGGCCGCCGTTGCTTCAGTTCATGTAGCCTTCCAATATGCCTTCTCGGCCTTGAGGGCGGCCCTGAGGCAGCTGATTATGCGCTTCTTCTGGGCCTTGTTCTCGGCCTTGACAAAAAGCGCATAATCAGCCGCCAAAATCTTCTTCAAGTCCTCGAGACTGCGCTTCTTCAAGGCGTCGGCCTCGTCAAGTTTCTTGATGAGTTGCCAGTTCTTGCGTTCAAGACTACGGATCTTGCTCGTCAGGCAATCGATTTCATTTTGTTTCGATTTTGCCAAATTTGCGAATTTTGCCAAGATTGCTCTCTTTGCTCTCTTTGCTCTCTTTGCTCTCTTTGCTGCTCTCTTTGCTTTGTTTGCAAGCCAAAACATCTTATCAGGCTGATAAGATTTTTCTTAAATATCGATTTACTTGAAAACGAAGTACTCTAAGTGTGGATAGGGTAAATGGTGAATGCAATAAACACAAAAAAGACACTGCATCCTTGGCGTGGGTGGCCTCGCGACGCCGACGGCGGCGGCTTGGCCTTGCTCTTCTCGGCCTCATATCGACCTTAGCATGGTCTTCGCGACAAGCTTCTGCAAGAATCCTAAGCTCTTTGTGATGAACTTCTTCACGGAGCGTAATCTGCTCGTGAGGTCCTCGGAACTGCGCTTCTTCTCGGCCTCGAGGGCCTCGGAACTGCGCTTCTTCTCGACCCAGAGGGCTTTCTGGACCCTAGCACGGCTTTGGAGACGAAATTTCTTGGTGAGACGATCGATGTCTGTCTGTGCCTTCTTGATGAGACGATCGATGTCTGCCTGTGCCTTGTCTCTCTCTAAGAGACGAATCATATCGACCTTAGCATGGTCTTCGCGACAAGCTTCTGCAAGAATCTTAAGCTCTTTGTGATGAACTTCTACACGGAGCGTAATCTGCTCGTGTGTCTTCTTTTCCAACTCTTGATATGAGATTCTCATTCGCTGAACCATGTCATCAATCTTACATTTCTGGACGGAAGTTCCTTCACACCGTTTTATCTCAAGCTCATCTAGAAGAGCCTGTTTTTGTTTCTTCAGTAGTTCTAGCTGTTGGTGCAAAACCTTTTTTTTAATGTCGCGTGAATCTTGCATTTTCACATTAAGACTGATAAGATTTTTCTTAAATATCGATTTACTTGAAAACGAACGCGAAAGCGAAAACGAACGCGAAGCGAAAACGCACGCGAAAGCCCTTGACTTTTTTTGAGACATTATGCCTGGTGTGTGGGTGCAGGATCTTCTCGCATGCCTCGACCCCGGCGGCAGGCGGCTTTGGACGCCATTGACAAAATCAAGCGCGTCCAAAAATGGGAAGCGATGTCCGAAAGCTCTCAAAGTTTCCGCGTTGCTGCTGCAATGATAGAGGCCGAATTCCACGCGGAAGAAATCAACAGGCACGTGGCAAAAGAAGATCTGGACTCTGACGAAAACTGTACGACTGAAGATGAGCAGGCCGACGAGAACTCTACTACAATGGAAAGCTTTATTGAGGAAGATTTTGTGTCCAATGACACAGATTACAATCCTGAGTCTGATCTCGAGGAAGAAGACAATCTTGAACAAGAGTGTCAGTCTGAGCTTGAAAAAGATGAACTTGAGAAGAAAGACGAAGACAACAAGCTCGGAGACATTCGTCAGCTGCTGAGCACAGCGCAGGAAGCAGTCGAATCACCTGTGGAAAAAGAATGCCATGTGTTTATGCTGCATCCGCATGATGTGAAAGCGTCTGCAAGCGGGGGGGGCGACGGCAGCGTCCTAGGAGATTTGCAAATGGACGGGCTTGATGATGACACAGAAATGGACACGAGTACGTAGGAGATTACACTCGAAATAAATGATCATGCTATTGCTCAACAGTTTGCTTCGACGAGAACGCAAGCAGTCTACTCCGCTTTCGCACAAATTTCGGAGGATGATTTTTGAAAAACAAACATGATTGTTTTATGTTGAAAATAAACAGACAATCAATCTGAATTGCTCATTTCATAACTTTGGTGTGGCAGCCTGAAATTTCAGTTTGCAGCGGCACGATACTTCCATGCCTTATTGCATGGACGGGCGGACGTCGGAAGCGCGGCATGACTTTGCGCTGGTCACGACATACCTGCCTATCGTTGGGCTTACGCTGCGAGCATCAATGCTCATTTGCATCATATTCTGGTGTCTGTACACAGTCAGGCTGCCATTTTCGGCCGTGCTTATGGTGTCCTGCAGCCTCGTGTATGTAGACGGCCTGCTCCTCGGCACGCAGCACTTTGACCGCGCCTGTGGCCACCTCTGTCTGTGCGCATTGGCTGTGCTGACACAGCAGCACGAGCTGCCGTGCTCAGACTCACGGGCAATCGTGCAGCTGATTGTTGATCTGCTCTGGAGTGTCTTTGCGAGCGCCGAGGTCGTGAGCCAGACAACGCTCATGCGCACGCACCTGCCCTTGCACGTAAAGCTTGGTTTGGGGTGCATATTTGCGTCGGCGCATGTGATCTTCACCTGCGCGGCCCTGAGCTTTCTGGAAACGCTTTTGCGCGGCACCTTGTACTACGTGCTTTGCTCGCTCGTCGTTCTTTGCAAGCCCCTGTCTCATGTCGACAGACGCGTGGACTCGGCACTCCATTTGTGCGCTCCAGTTCTTTTCGTGCACCTTTACCCGTTGGTGGCCAGTGTGCTGGTGATAGTGTGCACGCACGCGCGCCTCATATATGTCAACACTTGCATGCACGCAGGAGCCAGAACACAGCTCAAATCGCCTTTGACACCGTCTCCTGTCACACCCCAGAAAGAAATCGAACACCCAGACCTCTTTTTGCAGCTTCAGGCAGCAAAAAGAGCTCACGGAATGGTGTGATTCACACATGGACGACTTAATCTGTGCTTCATCTACTTCTTTGAGGGCTGAGAATACAGACCTGCTTTTGTGCCAACAGTATAAAAGAGAAAGCACGTCAGCAACTTTGCCAGGAATGTCTGCTCTCAATCCCGAAAGCAAATTTTCTCCCCCGCCCAAGCCTGTCAGCCGGCCGCTCCAATTGGCGACGCCAAAGCCTCCATCCTGGAACTTCGAAGAGAAGCAGATCGCTCGTCTCGTGTCTGACGACACGCAAGATTTCGAACTGGCCAAGTTGTTGGTCACTCATGTTCTGGAGCAAGGTAACCCATAGGGCATTTTTTGTAAATCACCGTGGTGTTGATTATTGAATAAACGACACCCTAAATATGGAGCTCAGCTTTGAGAACCGACACGTGGTCGCGATTGTTGTGTTTATGATTGCCCTTCTTTTTTGCAAGAATCTGCTGCAGTGTGTGCAGGCGTGCTTGCAGCTGTGGCAAACGTGCGCGAAAGACATGTGCCAGGAATGCTTGTGCTGCCACCACGGACACCTTGAAACGCTGCGCTTGTGCTTTAGCGCAGTGCTGCTCACGTTCAGCGTGGGTCAGCCACTGCTGCTGCTGCTTGTAAAGAAAGCCGCTGACCTCCTTCGGCAGCGGCCCGGGTTCTGGACCGTCAATTTTGTGCACGTGAGCGTCAACACCAGTGCCTTTCGGCACAAGAACTCCAGCGACGTCAGCTCAACGCATCTGGACCACGCCAGCACTCTTTACCAGAGCGAGGCCGACGGCCTTCTGATACTCATGCCCTTTGTGCTGGTCGCTGCGTGCACCACGTACACATGGTGCAGCCTGAGGGCTTCGGGTAATTTTAGCTCCGACCCTGTTTGGGACGCGGAGCTCTTCCAAGACCGCCGCATGCAGCTCTACGAGACGCTGTACGCGCTGGAAACGTGCTTCTTGCTTTTCGCGCTGCTTGCGCTCACCGCTGACCCAGCACCGCTTGAGTACACGCTTGTCTGTGCCATCCTTGCTACATTCATTCTGCTTTTCTTCAGCGCACAAAGCCGCTGCAAAGCCAATTCCCTGCAGGTAACAGAAAGCTTTATCAGCATGCTGCTTTTTGCCACACTCAACATGCTTCTCAGCAGCTTCGTGGCGCAGCATTGGGCGGCTGCATATCCCGTCAAAATCTCGTCGGCGTGCATGCTCTGTCTCACCACGCTGCTGATCGCAGGCCTGCACATGACAACCAGCGAGGACACCCACGCCGGCCACGTCATTCTCTGCCGCACGCTCATCTCCTGTGGGTCTTCTATGTACTTTGCCGTGCTCCTGACAGCGGACGCAAACAGCTTTTCCTGAGGCTCATGAGGTTTCGAAACAAGACAACAAAAATTTGAATTTTACTATTTAACAAACTGCAGAGCAGTGCTTATTGTCATGAGCCTCAGGGGTTGGAACGGCACAATCATGAGCCTCAAGGGTTGGAACTCAATGGTCCAGTGGCCAGGACGTGATCCCGTCCTGGCCACCGATGACACCAGCAACAATTCCAATATGCTGGGTTACAGTATGATGACAACTACCTTATGCGTCACAGTCACGTTTATCACTTGCTGGTTCGCGTTCCTGTATTTCGTCTACCAAGCGCGTTTTTTTCCGCAAAATCGCCTGGCGCTTATCAAACAGTACATGACTCTAGGCCGCGAAATCGCTTATATGTTGGCGATCTCGTTTTGCGTGGCGTTGATCATCCTGTGCTTGTTCTACTACAAGCTCTACGAGCTTCACCTGGCCAAGCCGTGCCCTACTGAATATTAAATATTCCCACTTTGAGGCTTTCACTCAATAAAACCAATGAAAAAATGTGTTTTAATGTGTTAAAATATCATGGCAGGGACAACTTCTCTGATAACTTGCTGCAAGTTAGACGTAGATCCTTGTCTGCCTCAAAACACAGCGCCTGTATCATTGTTTTTTGACGACACTTCCAGGAGTGTCAGAACCTTTTTTGCTTTTGCAGTCTGAACGCCGACAAAGACGTTGTTTTTTGTTTCCGTTGCACTGCTTGACAAGCAAGAGGGAGTCGGCGATGTTCTTGCTCTTGTGCCAGTTTTGCCAGAACTCAACACAGGCGATGTTGATATCGACGCCCTCTCGGCTCAGCCAGGTGATGCACCTGCACCGCGTGCAGTACGCCGAGGCCGACCCCACGTGTGCGTTGACGGCGGCGGCCTCTATTTGCGCCAGAGCGCCTTGGCGTCCCTCGAGGCGCGTGCACGACGTGGCCACAACACACGCGGCCGACGGAGCGCCTTGCTGGAGCTGGAGCCTCCACCCGCCAAAACGACACACACCGCAGGTGCGCATTGCGATCGTGCTGCGTGTCAATGCGTGTGAGTTTTTTCTGTTGAGCGTGCGGGTGGATGATTTAATAAAGATTTGGTCGTGTTTGGCCAGGTCGCGTTTGGTCTGGTTGCTTTCAATCATCAAGGTACACGAAGCAATCGCGGACAAATTCAAAACGACGTGTACTTATAAACAAACAAAGGTATGAAAATTAGGATGCTTGCAGCAAAAACAAACAAAAAATTATAAAATTTAGTTGGGCAGCGAAGTTCATGCGAGCTGAGAGCGGGCTGCAGCGTTCTGTCACCCATACCCAAAAAAGCATCATCATCATAGTACCGCCGTTGGCACCGGCGGATGGGTACTGCAGCAAAAGGCATCCTGTTTTTGCCTCTTGTCCAACGGGTTGCGGATATTTTTAAAGGCCTCTTTTTCAACATTTTGGAAAACAATTTGGAACATAGGTTTCTTTTGGAACAATTTGGTTTTGATTTGCCTATTTGATTGGCCAAAAAATCCGATTCAGCGAACCATTGTGTTTTGTCCAAAAACATGAATCCACTCCCATACCACTTCCTCCAGACTACGCTCATCTCTCTCTCTCTCTCTTTTTTGGAATTTTGCTATTGGCCAGTATTCTTACTGGTCAAATCAATATCTTCTTTCTTCTTTCTTTCCAAAACTCTCTTCTTCTTCTCAGGGTTCTGAGGAAGAGGAGGAAGGGGAGTGGATTCATAATCTTCTAGTACAAATATTTTAATTTATGTACGGATTTGTTAAAAAAGTTGCAAAATCCCTCATACGGACTTATTTTTATTTGGCCAGCAAGACTTTATTTGGCCAACGACACTTTGTCTTTTGGCCAGCGTTTTGACCAGCCTTGCTGGCCAATACAGATCTTTGGCCAGCGTTTTGACCAGCCTTGCTGGCCAATACAGATCGTTGGCCAGCGTTTTGACCAGCTTGCTGGCCAATACAGATCGTTGGCCAGCGTTTTGACCAGCTTGCTGGCCAATACAGATCGTTGGCCAGCGTTTTGACCAGCTTGCTGGCCAATACAGATCATTGGCCAGCGTTTTGACCAGCTTGCTGGCCAATACAGATCATTGGCCAGCGTTTTGACCAGCTTGCTGGCCAATACAGATCATTGGCCAGCGTTTTGACCAGGTTTTGGCCATGGGCAAAAGAAAGAAAAATCATCATGCTTGATTGAGTAGAAGCTATGGACATGCAATCAACAAACAAGCTCCTAATATGGAAGCCTCCGAGGTGTTTAACCTGTTCAAAGTGCCGGAAACGCCGTGTTCGGAGCACGCGCTACGAAAAGCATGGCTTTCAGTTGCGCACAAGCCTTGTAAAGACGTGGTGGCACTTGCGTTTCCGCTCAAGCCAGTACCATGCACCTTGGAAGGCTTTAGGCAGCTGCTTGCAGACAGCAAAAAAGACCAAGACTTTGTCATCACAAACTGGTACGTCATTTACGTCGGCCTTGCCGACGGCCGCGAGTGGAGCTGGAACAAAGCGCCTTACGATAGCAAAAAAAAGCTGCCTTCCTCGGAGCTCAAATCGCTATACACCATCGACAGCGAGTCAGGAGAGTCTCGCTTCTGGAGTTTCAAAAAAGTTCCAAATAACATAAATAAGGGCCCTCGTATTGACGAGGAGGGCGAGGACCTGAGCTTCGTGCTTCCGGCGGGCACTTGCTTTTCGGTCTTTCTGCGAGAAGACAACTACGAAACAAGCAAGGGTTTCTTTTGTGGAGACCTGAGCAATTCTGCCGTTTTGTCATCCTACAGCCCGGTGATTCTGCAGCTGAGCTCCACCAATTGCGAGCAAGCTGCAAAGGGCAACGGCCTTAAGCTTCGCAAAATCATGCCAATTGCAAATGGAGTTCTGAACTCTTTTTTTACCAGCTTTTTCACCAGCAAGGCCGATCTCGAGCAAGTGCAAACAAAGGTCGGGACAGTCAAAGCGCTGAGCGCCATGGCCAGGCCGACGGCAGGTTGTCCGTTTCTGTGCAAGGTAGACAAAAACGCTTTTCCGTTTTACGACAAAAACACTGATGAGGTCGAGCTCTGCGAAAGTGGCGTAGACCCGGAGCTTGGCTCAAAGCTCTTTGTGAAAGTCGAGTTGCTTTTGAAAGCAGTCCACAGCGCAGACATCTCGCGAGCACTGCGAATGCTCACCTTGGCTTTGGCGCACGGCGCAGTGACGTGCCTGGTCGTGCCATCAAAACGCGTCGAAAGCGAAAGCGACGCGTGTGATGTCGTGCATTTGAACGTTGACCTGGCCCAAACTATGTTGCTACACGCGCTGCAACAAAGCAAGATTGTAGAGCATCCGACCAACCTGCCTTCAACCTCATTTTTGACAATGTGCTTTGGAGATTCCATCAACGCGCGTCAGCAGTCGGCAAGCTTTGCCGCAGCCGGCAACAAGCACTTGCAGTGGTATTCTCCAAGCCAGAAAGTGCCAGTAGTCACTTCCGACGGGCGCGAAGTTTTGAACTTTATCGTGTTTGAAATGGAGCTTTGCATGAAGCAATGCGCGGGACAGCGCGAAGAGGAGCAAAAAGTCCTGCTAATGGACGAGGTAGCAGGCCTGCATTATGTCATCAAAGCATACTACTGCGAGAAGGTAGAACTTATGATTGAGGGATTGGTTTGCGAGAACCCAAGAATGCTTGTCACGTGGCAGCTGCGGCCTGGCCTCGGCGTGGATTTTTTGGGAAATCAAGCAAGCTCACGAAAAAGGCAATATCTGGCAGCAGATGAGACAGATGAGGTTAACTGTGGTGGTCTTGCTGTCAAAATTGCAAGATCAGAAAGCAAGCTAGTCATGCCAGACCTCTTGGTCGGCTGATAACATTGCACAACAAATCATATATAGCAAGTAGACAATATGCGCGCAATTTGCTTGCAAGGAGCACTTGCGCTTCTTGCGACGCCTCTTGTTCTGTGTTTGACTGTAGAAGAGGTGTTACCAATAGAGTGTGCGGGCAAGTGGGACCTTAGCAATCACAACATGTATGACATGGCTTTCAATTGGACGCATGGTCGACAGCTCCAAGACTGGAAGTACGTTCGATTACCGGAGCCGAATTGCGTACTTGTCTCCTACCAGACCAAAGTTCAACTGCGCTCTATATTTCAGCAATTTGTGTCCTCACGAGTTTTGAGCTCAAGAATGTCCAAAAGGGTTTGTGTGAGAGAGAACATGCTCATCGAAAAGCTTGATCTGAACGACATTGTTTTGGTAGGTCACTTGCAAATAAATATGAACGCTACAATAGACATGGCCACAAAAAAAGTTTTTTTTGTGTCCAAAACAGAAATAGAGGTGCCTTGGTTTCTCAAAATCATAGAGCAATCAATACAAGAACAGTTTTCAGCAAGCTTGTGCGAGTACCACAAGCTCGTGGCAGATATGATATGTAATTAATTTTTTGTTGAAGTCTAAAAAACATTTCATCAACAATCAAAGGTGTGGAGACACACCTCTACTTGTGAGTAGGATGTCTAAAACAAAAAAATTACTGGAAAAACAAGTTCGTCCCAGCAAATCCAAGTCAAAACGCTTGGTCTTCCTGAAAGCCACCAACCTCTTTGGGTGGTGCTATTTCTGAAGCATTTGAACATCCTTCATCATCACCAACGCCGTGCCGACTCATTCTTCATCATCATCATCGCCGAGCACATCCTTCATCATCACCAACGCCGTGCCGACTCATTCTTCATCATCATCATCGCCGAGCACATCCTTCATCTTCACCAACGCCGTGCCGACTCATTCTTCATCATCATCATCGCCGAGCACATCCTGCATCGTCACCAACGTCGTGCCGACTTGGTCGCGACACTTGTCACGACGATCCACGCGGTCTGCGACCTCCCTCAGTTTTTGGCCCAAAAACCACGACAGGATGACGTCCAGGGCCTTGTGAAGGTTCTTGCTGAACTTTGGGACAATCATCGTGCCCTTGTTCGACCCCAATTTGTTGTTTTTTTCGCAGTCCTTCCTGACCTGAACGAAAAGTTTTCTCCAGACACTTTTGGGAGGGTTGAGGTCCGACTTGAAAATCGGTTTTTGGGTTTGCCTCGCAAGCATGCTGCTTGCCATTCGACGAACCCGTTTTTTGTCCTTTTCAGAAAGCTGCTTTGAAGGGGCAGCTTTTTTGTTTTTGTGATAAAGAGTCTTGGCAGCGCCCCAAAGTTCGTCGTGTTTTTCATGATTGATGTTGACTGCTGCCGACATAGTCCGGTTGAGGAACGCTTTGTTCTTCAGGCTCATTGCCGTAGTCAGGACATTCTCCTTGTCCTTCCCCGGAAAGTGGATTTCTTTGAGGGTCTTGTGCAAAAAATCCACGCGCTCGGACTTCGTCTCGAAAAGTTTCTTCTTGCTCTTTTTCATGCGTGCCATCAGGTCTGCCAATCAATTTTCTTATATATAAAAAAATAATTTGGATGTTAATTTCTAGGCTGGTCAAAATTTGATCAATTTCTGGGCTGGTCAAAATTTGATCAATTTCTGGGCTGGTCAAAATTTGATCAATTTCTGGGCTGGTCAAAATTTCACGCAAACCAAAGCAAATTATTTTGTATGAATACAAATCCTTCTAAAAGCCACATCGAAAAAATGCTTCAGCACGCGCAGCACGTTCTTGGAGTTCAAGTGTTGTTTGCGCCTGCCTCGGCGGCTTGGGCTTGGGACAACATACCAATGCTGCCAATGACGACCAAGGGTCTGCAGCGAAGTACAACAGAGCACAGAAATAGTCCGGCGATGCTGCTTCCGAGAAACTCTGAGCTTTTTAGCATTTTTACAGACGAGCGGCATGGCCTGTTTGTACAGGCGCAAGGCTGTGAGGATCTGTTTGTGCTGCAGGCGCGTTGGGCAGTGCTCAAACTGCTTTTGCCTGCAAACAGTTCCTGCCTGGTGGTTGCTTATGAAAACAAGGCAAATGTGTTGATGCTGGGGGTGTTTGACGTGCTACGCGTAGAAGGCGTGGACAGAAGTGCGGTGTCTGTGTTTGATCGGCAAGCGGAACTTTTTTCGCTGTTCCAGAAGGCACCGAAGCTACAAGACATCGAGAAGCATTGGGTCGGACTAGAGCACGCACTTGTCAGCTATATGCAAATTCCCGAACACGTGCGCAGCTTACCTTTTGAAGTCGACCATATGCTTCGTCTTCTCAGTGGAGAGCAGAAGCAAAAGCAATTTCATCTGCTTTTGCGGCCGATAATCACTAATAATTTGAACTGGATTGGCCAGAAGTAGGTAGGGTTATGCGTGCAAATAAATCATAAAATTTTTATTTATTTAATTGAAACGTTGATCAAGAGCCGAACAAATTACAATTAGGTAGTATTTAAGATAAAAACTCTTAGACCATCCTAGACGATGTTCTCTTCTTTTTCGAACGACTGCAAACCTATTTATAGCGCTAAACTGTGGCTGGTCGCGGGCTCTTGCGAACTGTACATGCGAGAGCTTCAAGAGTTTGTCTCGTACAGAATGCAAGAGGAAAAGCCTGTCTCGCACAAGGTCAAGGTCTCGGTGGCCGAGGCTATGGCCAGATTGTCGGCGAGCAAGCTTGGGGGCGCGTTGCAGCTGGCCAAGTTTCTGCCCGCGTTGAAGAAGAATGTATTTCCTCCGTATGACAACTGGCCCGAGTTAAATGAAGAATCTTAGTCGTCCACGTTTTAATGTTGTTAAAAATAAACTATCTTGCTTGAAGAGTCCGCAGCCGCGTTTCGCGCATGAAGGTAATCGACGTCTGTCTCTATGACATGATCAAGCAGGGTGTGGAGTTTGTCATTGACTAATAATAATTTGAACTGGATTGGCCAGAAGTAGGTAGGACTGAGCGTGCAAATAAATCATAAATTTTTTATTAATTTGAAACGTTGATCAAGAGCGGATAACAAACAAAAACTTGCCATTCTAGTCAAAACCATTTATTGCTGATATAAAAGATTTTTTTGCGCCCCCACTTATTGCTTAGCGAAGACTTGTAGTTGTTTTGGATGAACGATGTCCAGGAGGCATGACCGAAGTTTTGGGCAATTTTGCTTTTGAGAAGGCATTTGTAGGGCTGTGTGGGATTGACTATTGAGCGGACAAAACCGTTAAAGCTATCGCAAAAGTGCGCGCGACGGATGTCAGCCACCAACAAAGGTTTGATGCGCCATTTGCGGGGAAGCTGATGCTCTTTGACGTAGAGATGGTTCCAGCAGTGAGTGCAGAGGACACCATGATTCATTGTCTCGACGTCGCAACTTACGACACTTGGAGTTCTTTGGTGGCAGTGCATGCAGTTGATAACGTTTCGCATGACCCATAGCCCGCGAAAGCTAAACGGCCTGTTAGCAAGACGGTCCACAGGCACGTCGTGAAGCGTGACTACGATGGGGTACTTGATCATCAAAGTGACGTTTGGGTCGTTGCTGATGTAGTCAATGGCGCATAAGCTTACGCTCCCCATAGGTCCCAAAAATGAATGCTTGCTATTGTGAGTGTGTGTGATACGAGTCACTTTCCAGGCAATGACATCAATAGAGACGTGTTTTCGTTCCAAGCATTTTTTCACTCGCAAGGAATTTCCAGAAAGTACCACAGTGTCAGCGATTGCGTTTTCCACTGATACTTTGAGCTCCATGCGCATACAACACTTCATATTAACCATAGGAATCATGTGCATCCGCCAAAGAAGCTGTCTGCGCTCTTCAGTGTGTGTCATTTCAAGGTGAAAGCGGCTTTCCAGTGCGTGAAATGGAACAATGTTGCCAGATTGCTCGTACTTGCACGGACTTCCCCACCAACGCAAATCGTTTGCAAACACTTGCATCAGAGGGTCGAAGGTGTCGATGGCGTCTTTTATTTTAGTGCAGACCATGCTGCAAATGCACAAATGTTCGGCGCTTAGATGAGAAAGCACGAGCTGTGTCAGGTCCGGGCTGTAGAAAAGGGGGTGTAGGCCAGAACGCAAAGCGCCTTTGGAGGGCAATTTTTGGCGCCGACGCTGCATTTTGAGTTTGGGCAGTTCGAATAGAATTTGTTTTGTCTGGACAATCAAGCACATTCATTTTTGTTTTTAGTTGGCCAATTTGGAATTGAGCTACAAAAATGCGTAGATGTACCGTAATGAATCAACAATTTGAATTCAAGAAAGTAAAAATTTTTTCCTTGAAAAGCAAATACCTGCGTTGAAAGTTGTATGTCAAATGCGTCGAAGGTCTATTGTTGATACGCATGGGATGCGGGAAGAGTTGGTATAGCCGTAGTTTTTTATCGACGCAACCCATCAAGTGCATAAACACGTCTACATGTTTGCTGGCTGGAAACGCATTGTCAAGAAGTGTTAGCGCAGCTGTCCTGTCCAGCAGGTATGCTGAGGAGCCGCTGGAGTAGGTGCTTGTTTGGCACATGCAGGTGTGAAGCTCGTGGTTACCTATAATATCTTGAGACAGCAAGTGAGTCAATGTCCACTGCTTATTGCTGTCAATGCTCAAGTCCATCAGTTTCACGACATAATTAGTGACGTTGTCCAGGCGAAGTGCCGACAGGACCTGCGCGATGAGCTTGTCAGCGTGCGGGGGCACAATGATGTCTTCCTCAAGAACAAGAGCAACGTCCCAGCGCCTTGCAATGAACTGCCAAATGCGCACGTGGTTCATGTAGATGTTTACGCTTGCGTTGTTGGTAAGGTCGCTTGCGCTCTCAAGAAGCATAGGGTTCAGGATCTTTTTTAGCGCTAATGGAGATACTTGATTGAGCTCTGTTTCTGTGAAAGACGGCGCGACAAACGGGGTGCAGCTTCTGGTGCTCGGGTCGACGTTGGAAACGTTGAGGGTGAGCACGAGGCATGGCAGGCTCCAGGCGGCGAAACTGCGGCGAGCAGGGGTCCCGTGCGAAACGTTTCTGTGCATACGGAGCACTGCCGTCTGCAAGACAAAGGTCAGCAGAGCAAATGCTGATAACAATACAACTCTTAGTCTCATTTTTTGAAAATAAACCCTGTAACAACGCTCAAGCATGTTAGCATTTTTTTAAAAAAAAAGACATGACAAAGTTAAAATCAGACTACGGAAATGCAAGAATCATACTGTCGGCGAACGTTCCGCCGGAAAAATGAAGACTTGAGCCTATCACTTTTTGTGCCGTGGAAACCACAGCGCTCATGTTTTGAAGCACCGCGTCAGGATTCGAAGCGCTTAGTGTAATCAGGGGCGTCTGTGTGATCATGCCGCATGGGTGATCAATGGCGCGTATGTCACTGCCTCTCAATGCCAAAAACTGACCATCAGTACCAATTTGCATGCGTTTTTGAAGTGACAAGGGCATGAGCGGTGGCATACTTGCTAAGGCCTCTTCAGCCGTGAGCAGAAAGCTCGACTGTAGCGCCCCAAGTATGTGAAGAACTCGCCGCTCGTCAACATGCAGTGGACTTCCTACGACGACAGAGCTGGTGTTGGGCAGCTGGCGAGCCATGGAGATACCTGCGTATGCTTGTACACTTGTGGGTGTAAGGTCCATGGAGAACACAGGTCCTTCGCCCACGGCCAAAAGCGTCTTGTAGAATTTAAACGCTAGCTGTCGCTTTAGCTCCTGCTCGGAGTCTGCTTCGACACTTAAAGAAAATGTTTGCCGTGGTATCATGCTCGGAAGCAAAACGGCTGATGATGCGCTCATAGATGCCCCAGTTTGCATCTGCTGGGCAAACTTTTGTGCTATCATTTGTTTTGTCTCTGCTGTGTGTAGTGCAGATCTGACGTTACAAGCCATGCACTTGGTCAAAGGCGCACACAGAGCAAGGTCTTGCTGTAGCTTGAGACGCAAGGGCGTCGAAGGTTGTTTTGACAAATTCAAACTGACCTGCGCGGAATCCAGCTCAGAATTTTGCAACGCAGGCGCAGTGGCTTCGTAAACAAGCATTTGTGGGTCTATAAGTTGAATGTCAACAGGTATGTCGTCAGAGCCGGCTGTGCCAGGTACGCTGATGCGTAGCACCGGCGATAGTCCCAGCGCGATTGCAACTGCATGACCGTTGAGATTGTGGTCTTTTTGCATAAGGGCGTTAGTCCACCAAGCATTGTACATTTTTGCGCCGCAATCAAGCTTGCTGGATGGATCTTCCAATGAGTTTGACATCGGGGCTGAAGCAAGCTGTGGAGATGATGCAAGAAGCGAAGTGGCGCAAAGCTTTTTACTGCAAGGGGCTTTGTGGGCCTTCTGCAAAGCGTCCAAAAAAGTCTGCACTGACAGACGATCATGCGTTATCGACGGCGGTGTGGCTCTGTCTTGATTTACGTGGGTATGAAGAGTTTTTGTGAGCTTGAAAATGCTCGATGCGAGTTCATTTATGTCTGCAGGTAGCTTCTGCAAAACAGCGTGCTGTTCGCAAATAAGATCGTCAAGGCTGTAAACATTGAACAGGTCGTTGCATGCATTGATGTGCATTGCGCCATCTTCGCAGTCTCGTAGATTCAATGCGCCATAGTCTGCGTAGTTCGTGCCTGGTGTTAAATTCTGATCTTCTCCTGCTTGGCCAGTCACGAGTCCAAAAGATGGAGCGATGCGCACAGTAGTGGACCCGTCGTTGTTTCGAAACGCATTGGCTACCTTGAGGATGGGGCCGAAGCTTGGATCAAACTGATATTTTGTGCGAAAGCAGTATCCCATTTGCACTTTCTGTAAACAGATATGCCAGAGTGCTTCGGTTCCATGCGTGTTTGAGTACATGTCTATTGCATGCTCTGCCATTGCTGAGCTCATTGGCAGGTCTTGTTCTTGCAGGATCTGTGCTATCACACCTGCTTGCGCAAGCGTGAGGTGCAAAACTGTTTGTTGGAACCCATGACTCAGGACAGAACCTTCGCGAATTGCTCCGCATTGTTCCTGATCCATCAACATGCCAAAAGCACGGCCGTAATTGAGATTCAAATTAAATTGAGAATGTGTCGAGGGCGATAAGACTGACAAAACTTTCAGACGAGCTTGTTCGCGCTGTTCGCGAAACAACTGAGCTTGGTTTACCAGCTGTTCGACACTTTTGAGAGCACCGCCCAAGCGCTGTGCCATGAGAGAATGGTGATGCAGCACTTGGTCTAGACTGTACTGCAGCTCGGTGTCTATTGTGCGCATAGTGGCGGGCGACAAGCGCTTTGTGTCAACGCAGACGTCCATCTTGTAGCACATTTGATCTTCGGACGTTTCGCGGAAAACAGAAAACACTCCTGAGGTGTTTATTGCCTTCAAACACGCAACCAACGGCACCGAAAAGCTCAATACGTGGCTATAACCTTGATTTGGCTGATCGGGGGCTTGTGGATTTGGACAGTGCACCTGGAGCCTCAGCCCAGGCACGACCTCGGCAAGTGGATGCTTAGACGATCTAAGCAAAGACACATTTTGTTCATTGAGATGCCACTTGCCGTCGTCTGCTGTGAAAGAGCGTGTACAAACACCAGCAGTGGGATGCACAGTGCTTAGAAGCATGGAATTCAGTGGCATCATCAGCGCCAAATTCGAAGTTGTTTGCTCACTGAGTCTTAAGCTAACTGAATCTGCGTAGGACTTATTCAGCTTTTGCTCTTTCGGGCCCAAACACGTCGCCTGTATACAGAGTGGAGGAATTTTGAAACGCGAAAATTCTTCCATGCACGCACTCTTCGTAAATACACGGACGATCATTTACGACTACTTTATTAAACACACAAATAATTTTTACGTCTATGACCAGTCTAGTGTGCCCAATCCACAACTAAAATTGTCAGAACCCATGGACTTCGACTTCAGCTCGGCGCAAATGGTGCTAGAACGAGTCAAATGTAAAAAGTAGAGCGAAAAGATGACAATCCATGCAACATAGTAATTTTTGGACGACACGTGCTGCCAGAACTGATCATGCCTAAGTTCTGCGTCCAGGCTTTCGCAGGGCTTGTTTCTGTGAATTGCGGCATCGATGGCGTCAGCTCCACACAACATGACGAGACTGAGCACAGCAAACAAAGTTTGATGTCCAACTGTGTGCGGAGATGAACTTTGCGAATCGAGCCCGGCCAGACGCAGATAGATGAACAGCATGATGCCGATGACGACGGCAAATCCTGTTCGAGTACTCGGGACGACATGCGCGTGACAGTCGGTTTGGGATTCGTGGTGAAACTGAACGTACACGTGCACTAGTCGCATAATATTTGACATGTGTGCGATAATACCAATGCAAAAAAACCACACAAAGACGTTCATGATGAGGTACCAGTCGCCCACATTTCGCTGAGTAACGCAGGCAATGGCTAACGAAGTCAAGCCCAAAATCAAACAAAGATCTGTAGCAATTTGCGCCAACGCTGCCATTTTCTGCAATCTATTTGTGAAAAGGCCCTGACGTTCGAATTCTTCAAGTTTATTCATACCTTCATTACTTCGGCCCTTAGGATATGTTGGTCTGATGAGTTTTTCTGTTTCAAACATGAACGCCTTGTTATGTACAAGAACACCACGAACTGCTTGTTCTTGGGATTGTTCATGAACGATCTGAGCAACTGTTGTTTTTGCAGATTCCTGCACGTTGCTTTTCTTGTGAACAACATAATAAATCGAACTTGCCACAATCAAAGCTACCACAGTCAAAGCTGATATTATCAAAAAATACCACTCTGTCACAAACAAATCATGGTAAAACCCAAAATTGATGAAAATATTTTTTTTTTCGTGTTGAACCAAAGTTGACATAACTCCAATTATCTTTGCAAACAAAATTCCCCAGGTAGTACAAATAAATAGAAACATGATGATTCGTACAACGTAGTAAGACCACACATCGTTTTGAACTGAACTGGTCTTTAACTCGCGTTCAACGTAGTAAGACCACACAAACGCAAACACGGCTGCAAGCAGGAGCCAATTTTCCGCCATTGAGTAGATAATGGCTGTGTCTATGTTGCTTACTGAAGCACGAACAAAAGTTGGAACTCCAGTAAGCTTACACGTGTCAAAAGCATGCTTGTACTTGTCAATGTATGCCTTATAGGTCGCCTGCGACATCTTGCCATGACCACGTTCTGAAACGGTGCACTCAGATGATTTTGCACACAAGATTGGCGGCCTTAGCCTGTTGTGTGGCTTTATCCACTGGACCATGGTTTCGAGCTTCTGCATCACTAACTTTTTGGGAGAGGTGCTTTTGGTTAATTGGGCATCCTCACACTGCTGAGGTGCTAAAAGACAAAACTTCTCAATAAATTTTGACCAAGATAGTGATGGTTCTGCGTTGAGGTTTTCAGGACCAGTGTAATTATTGAGCAAAACATACAAAGGATCCATTCGGTGTCGAGCGTGGTTCTTATTTTCATTGGAGATTGTCAGCAAGTTATTGATTTGATATTTTTTGTGGGCTATTGATGCATTGAAGTTCTGAAATTCTGAAAATACATCGCCGTCCAAGGCATAGTCAAGGGTTCTTTGTACGGAACATGAATCGTGCATAAATTTCCGATGTTCACATGTGATGTCTTCCATTTCAGATTCGTGCTTTGAGCTCTCTGTATCGTCGCTAAGAAGTGGGCCAAGATGAAACAAACTGGGACTGGCAAATGCTTTGAGACAAGAACACACAGATTTGTCGGATTTATCTTGGGTTTTGAGCAAATCTTGCACCGTGGTTTGTAAGTCAATGGCAGTTGATGATTTGAGGTGCAAATCTTCGTAAGCTTGTAACATGAAGTTCATGTAGAATGATTGCAGTAAGTCATCATTCTGTCCAAGATTATCTTTCGACATCGTGTAAATTGACCGAGCATCATCGTTTTTGAGTGGATTTCCGTAGCAACCCATCATCACCATAGAAGCTTGCAGCGGGGTCACTGAAGCCTTGCTTGGTGCTTCTTTGTCCTTGTTCAAAAAATATTCGCCAATTAACTTGTGGATCTCAACATTTTTTGCATCGCTAAATTCTTCGAAGATTATAGGAACATCTTCCACTTTGATTTTCATCATGTCTTGGGTTACACCCAGGCTGACGTGCTGAAATACTTGTTTTGATTTAAATGGATTTATTTGATTTGAATCGTGCGGGTGTCCCTTGGTCCCACCTTTGAGAAGAGGATCTTGCCACAATAAAACCCAAAACAACACTACCAACACACCAAACATGACAATGCTCAATAATTCAACTACTTGTCCACAATTAGGCTTTGCTGGCATGCAATGTGTTATCTTTAATACTCTCCATTAAAAAAATGGTTGCAAAATGTCAACTTGGACTTAAAACAATTTTTAAAATGCTTGAAGGCACATGACAGGATCACTATGCATGACAGCAGATGCAACAACGATTTTTTTGCTCACAGAGTTTGAGGATTTTTTGGCGGATTTCTCTGCCCTGAACAAGGCTTTGGTAGACCACAGGCATGGCAAAGAGTCTGCAGAAAAACTGGAGAATATGCTACAACTCGTGGAAACATTTTTTGAGATTTTGAAAGAGATAGGATTAAAAAATCAGTGCGATGTGTATCATGCAGTGAAGAACAATTCAGAGAATGTATTTTGTGCAACAGGTGTGTGGCATACTTGTCATATCAGCGGCTGTGTCTCGTGTGACTGTCTGCAAGTGAGCGAGACAGTTTTTGTGCACCAACAGTACAACAAGTGGCTTCAATGTCTTTGGCTGACCACGCATGTGGGACAGCTAGAGCAATCAAGATTTGTGGAAACCCAGTCATTTTGCATACCAGACGCTCATGTTAAAATTTATCAAACCGCAATGCAATTTGTGATACAACAGATTGTACAATTACACACGGCAGTAAAACACCGGTTGCACAAGCAAGCATGCACGTTAGCTGAAATCAAAAAAAATAATGTATTTGCATGCAGTAGTTGAAACTCTGTTGTAAATGACGATTCATGCCGATTTTTTTAAGATTGTTAAGGAGGCTTGTGGGTCAGCTTTTACTGCTCATTCGCCGGAGTCTCCCGATATGGTTTTCATTGACGGCCAGGTGAAGTTGATGAAGTCCGAGCATGTCACATCGTGGCCTGTTTTTTTCAAAGTGCAGTTTTTCAAAACTATTGAGGCAGGGTTTGCATTGGGGGCGCACACTGTTGTTCTAGCCTTTGACAACTACGACCATGTGCCTGCAAGCAAAGGAATGACACAAGCTAAGCGAGCAAAACACAAAATCAAGTATGAGTGTTCTCCAGAGTGTGGTCTTCCTTCCAGCATGCCAGAAGACTGGGGAGCGGCTATGGCCAACCGCACTTTCAAGGTCAAAGTAATCTGCAAAATTTTGCAAGAGACAAAGGTCTGGTTTCAAGAAAAACTACAGGAGCCTGCTTTTGCAAATAGATCTCTTATTTTGGATTACCGCGGCGTGCCTTTGGTGTTGGGACATGACAGTCATATTCACTCTTTTGTCAATTCTCAAGATTGGTCGGTCAGCAAGAATGAAGTTGGGCGAGGCGAGTGTGACATCAAGGCCTTCACGTGGACATCAGCAAGTAAACGTCTCTGTATCTTTTCGACTGACGGAGACTATTTGCCTCTTTCGCTGCTGCAGACTACGCCATTGAAATCTCCATGTCAAGTGGTGCTTTACCGCATGGTCACACAAATCGAGACTTTGGCATGCCGCAAACGCAAAGCGTTCGAGCAACAGGACAAGCCTGCAGAAAAGCAAAAAAACAAACGCACATACGAATTTGTGTGTATTTTCACAATAGCAAAGTGGCTGCAAACAAATTTTCCTTCCAAAAGCGTCGATGCAATCACTCAGTTTTGTGCTCTAGTAGCGCTGTGTGGGTGTGACTTTACGCGCAATTTGCCTCGACTGGGGCCGCGAACGTTGTGGAAGCTTCGACATCAAATGCAAAACACTGACCTCACGAACCCATGTCAGGCAGTCTGTGCCCTTAGCATGGTCTACAACGACCTTCTGGTCAAAACGAATGTCATGCCTGTTGGGGTCGTCAACAAACGTAATTTCTTTGAGACTGTTTCCCAAGAAAAGGCCTTGATAGCCTACGAAAAGGTCATGGGTGAAATTCACAAAAATCAGAAAGTTTCACCTCGAATCAAGGAACAACTGTGGACAGAAGGTTGCGCTCAAGCACATGTTCTTAACACTGTGTGGACAATGCATTACTGGACATTACTGGACAAAGCCCCCAACCCGCTTATTCAAAATTTTGGCTATGTATGTGACAAACAAGGACGCACAGCCTTTGCGGAGTGAGAAAGAAAACCATTTGCTTTTTTGTTGTTTTTAATCTGATGGTAAATTGTTACCAGCCAACATACCATGCGGATATTTTTGCGACTGTCGAACCAAGCCTTACAGCTGAGCTCGCAAACATTTTGTGAGACAGAAGATATTCTAGAACTCATGGAGCAATATGTAAAAACAAACGGACTTGTAGACACGCTGTACGTGGAATACCTAAACATGAAGATTCCTATTTGCGACAGGAATGAGTTTAGAATAGTGGCGCAAATGGCTGCTGCTTACAACAACTCAATAATTGAAGAAAATTTGCGCTGTCAGAGGGATCTAGCTAATGAGCCATATATCTACGAGGCCGAAACAAAAAGAAAGAATGAAATTTTTTCATTGATGGCCTCAGAAGAAACATTGGAAACATTGGAAGACAGCAAAGCAGTTTTAGATACAGAATGGAACGAAGAACTGCACGGAGTACAAGTAGTATATGACAAAGAATATGAGCAAAACGAAGACTTGATTCCATGGCTTCTTTTCAAAGAAAAACGAGCTCAAAAATTTGGAGACCCTTAGCCCGCGTGCTGGCCCACCTCACACGTCCGGTTGCCCGCTTAGATTTTTGGAGGAGAAATAATTGTTGGACGGACGTGTGTGTACCGAGTTGATCAATAAACAAAAATTTATTTGCAATCGCAACAACTTTAGTTAGTAAAGATGAAACAGGTAAGCCATGCATGTATTCTTCTCCTTAAATGATGTGCATGAATTATCCTCCTCAAATGACATGCATGTATCCTCCTCCTCATATGATGGTTTATATAAATGTACATATATATACATATAAACACACACACACGCACACACACACACGCACACACACACACACGCACACACACACACACACACGCACACACACACACACGCACACACACACACAC
>Ga0209551_1000006_pt1 | contig 69211 bp, 69 predicted proteins | sample LauGreSuBDMM15SD_2_FD_187568 | JGI IMG/M metagenome (GOLD analysis project Ga0209551, IMG submission 187568) | Freshwater lake microbial communities from Lake Michigan, USA - Su13.BD.MM15.SD (SPAdes) (version 3) | ecosystem: Environmental > Aquatic > Freshwater > Lake | place: Lake Michigan, USA... | reverse complement strand
GGCCAAAACATAGGAATTAGGCCCAAATCCTCCGATAGTTCCGTTGGCAACGCCTGAAATCACAGAGGTGTGCCTGAACTCTTCTCGAGATAGTGGATTAGAAAGATGAACTTCAATCAAAGGAGAGCTCACTAACTCTGCGGCATCACGTATTGCATATGAGTAGTGAGTAAATGCCGCCGGGTTGATAATTACTGGCATCTTTTTATCTGCCGCCTCATGCAACCAGCCAATAATGGTTGCCTCATCATCACTTTGACGAACATCAGCTTCGAATCCATGCTTACCTGCCGCTGTCTCAATCATCGATTTCAATTCACTATAGTTGAGATCGCCATACATTGATGAGTCTCGTATGTCTAAGCGCGACAAATTAGGACCATTGATTACGAGTAACTTCATGAGCCAATTCTCTCATAGGCAGCATCAAGTTCGGCGGAGGTTAAATCTTCAAGCCGAGTTGTTGCACCGATGCCACTGAGTGCAACGAATCTAATGGTGTTTCCACGTGCCTTTTTATCCAAAGCCAAGAGTGGTGCAAGTTTTTGCCATGCCTGACGATCAAAGGTTGTCGGTAATTCATAGGCCGACAAAATTGTTCGATGTTGATCAAGTTCGGCCGAAGTTATTAAGCCACGAGCTACTGCCAATTCTGCGGCGAACACCAAACCAATAGCAACCGCTTCGCCATGGCGCATTTGATACTTTGCGTAAATCTCGATGGCATGACCAAGCGTGTGGCCATAATTGAGTGCCTCACGATCAAAACTCTCCTTGAAATCCGAGGAGACAACCTGGGCTTTAACGGTAATCGCTCTCTGAATCAGTTCGGCGATATCCTCGGGCGTATTACGCAAAGATTCAATAGAATGTGCCGCCGCTATCGTAAGAATCTCTGGGTCAGCAATAAAGCCACACTTGATCACCTCTGCCATACCCGCAGAAAAATCACGGTCAGACAAAGTTTTTAAGAATTCTGTATCAACGAGGACCGCTATAGGCGAGTGAAATGCACCGATTAAGTTCTTTCCATAATCTGAATTAATACCAGTCTTGCCACCCACTGAGGCATCAACCATCCCCGCCAATGATGTCGGCACAGCCACCCAATCCACACCACGTAACCAAGATGCCGCTGCAAAACCAGCTAAATCTGTGATCGCTCCTCCACCGATACCAACAATTAAATCTGAACGTGTAAATCCAGCTGCGCCTAACCAGTTCCAGAGGTTTGTTAGGGTGGCAATATTTTTACCATCTTCTCCATCAGGAACTTCGAAGACATGACAATCCGCATCCAGACCTCTTATGACTGATAAATCTGGTGCGTAACTCTGGGAAACTATTACCGCCACACGAGTTCGTCCCTCAAGGATGGCTACAAGCTCTTTACTCCAGGAGTTTGTTAGTGTGACTGGGTAAGAACGCTCAGCGTTGACCGTTATTACCGTCATGACAAGATCGATTCTATGATGGAAATTATTTCATCTACGGTCATGTCATCAACTTTAATAGATTGTGTAGCCAGTTTCTCGTAAATTGGACGTCTCTGATCAGAAAGTGCCTGCCATTGTGCGCGAGGATTACCGAGAAGCAAAGGACGATCACGATTAAATCCAACTCGTGGCGCTGCCGTTGAAAGGGAAACATCTAGAAATACGATCATTGAATCTGATGAAAGCAAGGCAGCTTGAGCCTGCTGAGATATCGGCGCTCCACCACCAAGACTAATTACAGCAGAAGGTTCTTGAAGAACCTCTTGCACAGTCTCAAACTCAACAGCGCGGAAGTACTCTTCGCCGTTGTCGACGAATAGGTCTGTGATCTTTCTTTGCTCTTTCAATTCTATTAATGCATCCGTGTCAACAAATGGCCACTGCAGATGCGCAGCCAATGCCATGCCAACTGTGCTCTTACCGCTACCTGGTGCACCTATTAAAACAATGCGCGTCATGGTGCCCTACTACTTAAAGTTCAAATTAGCGATGTAGGACTCAAAGTTGCGACGAGTTTCAGTTACTGAATCTCCACCAAATTTTTCAAGAACAACCTCGGCTAAAACGAGTGCCACCATTGCTTCAGCAACGACACCTGCTGCAGGAACTGCGCACACATCGGATCTCTGATTGATTGCCTTTGCAGCCTCACCTGTTGCAACATCGATCGTATCTAATGCTTTTGGAACAGTTGAAATTGGCTTCATCGCTGCGCGAACGCGAAGAATCTCACCATTAGACATTCCGCCCTCAGTGCCGCCTGCTCGATCGGTGCGACGAACAATTTTTCCGGTGGCATCCTTTTCAATCTCATCATGCGCGACAGATCCACGACGAGTTGCCGTTCTAAAACCATCACCAATTTCAACACCCTTAATAGCCTGAATACCCATAACCGCTCCAGCCAGCTTTGAATCAAGACGTCTATCCCAATGGACATGTGAGCCCAAGCCAGGTGGCATGTTGAAAGCTAAGACTTCTACTACTCCGCCCAATGTATCGCCATCACGATGCGCATTTTCGATTTCAGTAATCATCTGATCACTAGTTGCTTTATCGGCACAACGAACTGGATCATCATCAATAGCTGTCATATCACCCGCTGATGGCAAAGGGGCATCATCGGCGACTCGAACAGAGCCAATGGAAAGCACATGACTAAGGATCGTGATCCCTACTGTTTGCTGCAAAAAGTTTCGCGCAACTGCACCGAGGGCAACACGGGCGGCGGTTTCGCGCGCACTTGCACGTTCCAAGATCGCACGCGCATCATCCAAATCATATTTCTGCATTCCAACTAAATCGGCGTGCCCTGGACGAGGACGTGTCAATGGAGCATTACGTGCCAGATCTTTGATTTCTTCTTCTGGCACAGGATCAGCTGACATTACTTTTTCCCACTTAGGCCACTCTGAATTAGCAACTTGGATTGCAATGGGTCCACCTTGTGTTAATCCAAGACGCACGCCTCCAAGAATTGTCACCTTATCTGCTTCAAAGTTCTGGCGTGCTCCACGACCGACGCCTAAGCGTCTGCGTTGGAGATGGAAATCGATATCGGCTGTTGTGATTGATACAGAGGCAGGAATTCCCTCGACTATGGCACTAAGTGCCTGACCATGAGACTCACCAGCTGTTAACCAACGCATGTGCTTATTGTTGCAGATAAGCGCACTATCTCGTTGCCAAATATGTTGCAAGCCCTATGAAAATGCTCGGGGCCAAAGGGATTTTGATAGGGATTCTACGATGAACTCCCACAAGTACCACTATATGAACTATTGCTAATAGAAATACAAAGCCCAAAAAATCGATTGCGCTAAAGGAATGCGTCACCAGTATCAGCGTCAAAAGCTTAATATCTCCCATACCTGTCCCAAAAAACAACAGTGCTAACAGGATTGCCAGTGAAAATACAACTTGACGTACCTGACCGATTCCAAAAAGACCTATATGTATTAAGGCTGCATATGAAAGAACTCTGTTATAGATGTTGGGAATAACAAAGGAGCTGATATCTGCGATACATACAGGTATCGCCAAGAGGATCAGCGCAAAATTCATTGCAACAAGTTACAGCGTAATCGCCCTTGAAAGACCGCCTGTGGATTAGGAGAGCGCTTTTTCACCAACTGTGCGAAGCATCTTTGCAATTGACTCTCGCTCAACTACGCATGAAGCGAATATTTCAACCTGTGAGATTGCTTGATGGATCAGCAGATCCAAGCCATCAATTCCAAAGCCACCAGCCTTACGCCAATGTGAAAGCAACTGTGTTGGCCAAGGATTGTAGAGAACTTCAAAGAGTGTGGAACTTGGTGAACCAATCTGATCGATAAGTATTGAAGCGGTATCACCTGGCGTTGTATTGACAACTAAATCATACTTATTAAAGTCGATAGATGAGTTCCAACTTATAAAATCAATACTCTGATTCGGTCCCGCATTTCTTATAGCCTGCTCTCTTTCAGGGTTGCGACTAATTACCGTTACTGAATCACTCACTGCGTCACATGCAGCAACAACTGCTCGGGCAGTTGCACCGGCGCCAATGATCAAAACATTTCCTTTGGCATCTCGATTATTAAATTGTAATGCATGGGTGAAGCCATCAACATCAGTGCTCGTTAAATTCCATGATCCACCATCTCTGCGCAAGGTATTGCCACTTTGAATCTGACGAGAGATATCCGAAATCGTATCCGCGATTACTAAAGCCTCTTCTTTTAAAGGCATCGTCAGAGATAGATTGTTGAGAGCAGATCCATCATTGTCTAGAAAGTTTCGTAACTGACCTGATGAAACCTCATACGCCATATAGCTGGCTTTGATACCTAGAAATTCATACACCGTGTTGTGAAGCAGAGGGCTGAGTGAATGAGATATAGGAGAACCTAAGACACCTGCAGAAATCACTCGAAGACACCTGCCTTTCGGTTCTTTGCGTATAAAGCTTTCCACGTATTGAATTCATCGAGCGATGTTGTAAATCGCGTATCACCAGGTGCAACTGTAATGAAGTACAACCAATCCCCGTCGGCAGGATTTAATGCTGCGCTCATAGCAGCTGCCCCGGGGCTACAAATTGGACCGGGTGGTAATCCGTACTTCTTGTAGGTGTTGTAGGGCGAATTGATCAATGTTGACCGAGAACTCAAGAATATTTCTCCGCGCAACTTCTGAACGAAGTGCACCGTCGAATCCATTTGCAAGGGCATGCCGATAGTCAACCGGTTATAGATCACTCGTGAAACTTTAGCAAAATCCTTTTGTTCACCCTCTGCTTGAATTATTGAAGCGATTATTAAGAGCTGCGATGGCGTGAACCGCTGTGTACCAAGAAGCAATTGCCGGGCTGATTGATCTTGCGTAAATCGATCAACCATCGCTTGGACGGCCTCTGCAGCGGTTGTTCCCTTAGCAAAACTATATTGAGCCGGAAAGAGAACTCCTTCAACTTCTTTAAATCCTTTGGGCAATTTCGCACCTGCAAGTGCTCTTGAAACCTCTACTGTCGAGAATCCATACTTAACGAGTGAGCTTGCGATTTCACTTTTCCAGTTTCCTTCAAAGACTCTTATTAGATTAGGAATGCGATCTGGATCAAGCAACTGATCTAGTGCTTGTAGTGAAGAAATCTCTTTGGTTAATCGATGATCGCCTGGCGCAATCTTTTCTGAACGCTTATCCCCCACCGCAACTCTGAAGAATGCCTCTGAAGACTTAATGACTTGATTTTCAAAAAGCAAAGCCGCGATGGCAGAACCAGATGAGCCTGCAGGAATATCAATTATGACCTCTGTCGCACCTGACAGGAGTGTTTTAGTTGGGAAATCCGGTGCAGGAGAAGGACCAATACGCATCAATAAAAAAGCTGCAATTACTACGAGCAGACCTGCAACGATTCCAATCTGCTTCTTCATCGTCGCTTTTCTATCTCAATCGCAAACTCCAATATAGCTACCGCTGCTGCCATATCGATGGCATCTTTTGACGCTTTTGCATTGCGTCCTGCATCTCTCAAATTTCGTGCCGCACTAATCGTGCTCATGCGCTCATCAATCATTTCAATTGGCACCTGAGTAAGTGTGGTCAACAGGGCAACAAATTCTGAAGCCTTTTCTGTCGCTGATCCATCGAGGCCGCTCAGTAATGCAGGGCGACCAACATAGATTGCTACTGGTTGGATATCGGAGAGCATTTGCGAAATCTGCTTTATAAGCGTCTTATCTGTCGCTTTTAAAGTTGTAAGTGGAGAGGAAAGGATCGAATCCGGATCACTTACAGCAACACCAATACGCACATCTCCGTAATCAAAGGCGATACGACGTCCGCGCTCCATCATTTACCCAATGAGTGCGTTTGAGATCGCAGTCAGAGCTTCTAGTGACTTTGATGCATCTGTGCCGCCACCTTGTGCAAAATCATCCTTGCCGCCACCGCCACCGCCCAGAACTGTTGAACCAATCTTGACTAAAGCACCCGCCTTTACGCCACTTGTGCGTGCCTCTTCACTTGCTGCTACTACCAAAACTGGCTTGCCTTCATTTGCACTAATAAGTGCGACAACAGATTTAGACCCATGTGATCTCAAATCAAGCGCAATCTTTCGTAGATCATCCCCCGAAACTCCATCTGCCATAACAGATGAAATATAGGAAATACCATTGATGACCTTGGCTGTTTTAGCTAAATCTCCAACTTGAGCCAGCGCTTGCGCAGAGCGAACAGTCGCTAACTCTTTCTCAATATCCTTCATCTTGTTCAGTAGCTCTAAAATTCTCTCTGGTAACTCTTCGACACGAGCACCCTTAATCAAATCCGTTAATGAGTTCAACAAGACATGTTCGCGAGCTAAGAACTTGTATGCATCCACGCCAACAAGTGCTTCAACGCGACGCACACCAGCACCAATAGACGATTCACTAAGGAGCTTAATAACACCCAGTTGCCCAGAACGCGCAACGTGTGTACCACCACAGAGCTCACGTGCCCAGTCCCCAACACTGACAACTCGAACAACGTCACCATACTTTTCGCCAAACAACGCCATTGCGCCAAGTTCCTTTGCCTTTGCTTGGCTCATACTTTCAGCGGTGACTTCAAGGTTATCCAGCAACAGCGTATTCACCCGCGACTCAACATCATTTAAGACACTGACTGGCACCGAACCAGTTGCAGGAAAATCGAATCGGAATCGACCTGGTGAATTCTCAGAGCCCGCTTGTGTAGCAGTTTCACCTAGAATTTCTCGGAAAGCTTTATGCACCATGTGTGTCGCTGTGTGAGCTCTAGAAATTGCATGACGACGTTCAATATCGATCTCAGCTAACGCTTGGCTACCAACTTCGATCGAACCATTAATTACTCGGCCGCGGTGAACAGACAAACCTGGAACCGGCGATTGAACATCTTCAATTTCAATGATCGAACCATTGCTCAAGGTAATGCGCCCACCGTCGGCCAGCTGGCCACCACCTTCAGCATAAAATGGTGTGCGGTTTAAAACGATGTCTACATCATCACCTTCTGATGCACTAGCAACCCCAACGCCATCTACAACTATTCCAACTAGCTTAGATTCAGAACTTTGGTGGGCATATCCAATAAATTCACTCTTACCACTCTTGTCAGCAATTGATTTATAAACAGAAACATCGGTGTGGCCAGATTTCTTAGCCTTAGCATCAGCCTTTGCTCGATCCTTTTGCTCCTTCATCAAGCGTCGGAAGCCATCTTCATCAACTTCAAGGCCCTCTTCACGTGCCATCTCAAGGGTTAAATCAAAAGGGAAGCCATAGGTATCGTGGAGCTTAAAGACTTCATCACCTGGCAGCACCGTTGCCTTGCTCTTTTTTAATGCAACCGAAGCAAGATCAAAGATTTGCGTTCCACTTTTAAGTGTTTGTAAGAAACTTTCCTCTTCAGAAACACTGACAGATAAAATACGTTTCTTATCCGCAATTAGCTCTGGATACTGTGAACCCATCGCAGCTATTGCCGTGATAGTTAACTCAGACATAATCGGATCCATTGATCCTAAAAGGCGCATATTGCGAATTGTTCTACGCATCATGCGTCGCAAGACATAGCCACGGCCTTCATTACCTGGCGTAACGCCATCACCGATCAACATCGCCGATGTCCGCGCATGGTCTGCAATTACTCGTAATGCGATATCTGACTTTTCAGAAGTCCCGTACTTAATACCCGTTAACTCACTGGCACGATTGAGAATCATGATCGTTGTATCAATCTCATAAATATTCTCAACACCCTGCAGCAAAGCAGCTGTGCGCTCTAAGCCAAGACCGGTATCAATACTCTTTGCTGGGAGTTCACCAAGAATTGGAAAATTATCTTTTCCGCCACCTGCACCACGTTCATTTTGCATGAAAACAAGGTTCCAGATTTCAAGATATCTATTTTCATCGGCAATAGGTCCACCTTCTGCGCCATATGCAGGGCCACGATCGTAATAAATCTCAGAACAAGGTCCGCATGGTCCTGGTACTCCCATGGACCAGAAGTTATCTGTCATATCACGTCGTTGGATTCGTTCCTTAGGAATGCCAATTTGCTTGTGCCAAATATCTGCAGCTTCATCATCATCTAAGTAGACAGTGACCCACAACTTCTCTTCTGGAAAGCCATAACCGCCATCTGCAATCGGACGAGTGAGAAGTTCCCAAGCAAGTGCGATTGCACCCTCCTTGAAGTAATCTCCGAAAGAAAAGTTGCCACACATTTGGAAGAAAGAGGCGTGACGAGTTGTTTTTCCAACCTCATCAATGTCTAGCGTTCGCACACACTTTTGAACGGAAGTCGCGCGCTTATATGGTGGCGTTACCTCGCCTAAAAAAAACGGCTTAAACGGAACCATTCCCGCGTTTACCAACAAAAGATTTGGGTCATCGGCAATTAAAGATGCTGATGGAACAACCGTGTGAGTTAAACCCTGACGATTATCAGATTCAAAGAAGCGCAGCCAGCGCGAACGGATCTCGGCGGATTCCACTAGCTAAGATCACTCCGCCTTCTTCTTCTTTGAGCGGCCTTTGCTCATTTGAGCCGCAGACAATAGCGCCCCAGCGACTTTAACGGCAGAACCGTTCTTATTCATGAAACCTGTTGTTGCCTCGTTGACCTTGTCGGACAAATCTTCAATGTTCTTTGTTACGCGATTGATACTGTGTAAAGGTCCGTTCACCAGAGTGACAGTTGTATGAACCTCATCGATCAAAGGAGCGGCTTCATCGGTTATAGCTTTGAGGGATGCTTTAGCCTCATCAACTAAGCGACCAACTCGGACGACCACATATGCAATCGCTATCGCAATCACAGCAAGTGAGGATGCTGCAATTATTGTTGCAATTCCGCCTGGACCCATACCTTTAGCCTACCTGACCCTTACTTATCTTCGCTGGTTTTTGCTTGTGGAACCCAGTCGATTCCGCTCTCTTTACGTTGAGCCAGAGTAATTGGAGTTGGAGCACCTGTTAACGGATCACCACCGCTAGCAGTCTTTGGGAAAGCAATTACTTCACGAATCGAGTCAGAGCCAGTCAACAATGCACATACGCGATCTAGGCCAAGTGCGATTCCGCCATGTGGAGGTGGGCCGTAATTAAATGCCTCCAACAAGAAACCAAACTTACTGTTGGCTTCTTCATCACTTAAACCGATAACAGAGAAAACATCTTTTTGAATCGTGCGGTCATGAATACGAATAGATCCACCGCCGAGCTCAGTTCCATTCAAAACAATGTCATAGGCATAGGCAAGTGCTGATGCAGGATCAGACTTAAATGTTGCTACAAACTCTGGTTTTGGACCAGTAAATGGATGGTGAACAGCTGTCCATCCACCGTTATCTGTTGGCTCAAACATAGGTGCGTCAACAACCCATAGAAATTCCCACTTACCCTCTGGGATTAAGCCACATCGCTTACCAATTTCTAAACGAACAGCACCTAAGAGATTAAGTGATGCGGTGCGCTCCCCTGCTGCAAAGAAGATTGCATCCCCAGGCTTTGCGTTGGCTGCTTTCACAACTCCTGCCGTTTCCTTTTCAGATAAATTCTTTGATACTGGTCCGCCTAACGTGCCATCCTCATTGACAAGAATGTATGCAAGTCCTTTAGCACCACGTGCCTTTGCCCAGTCCTGCCATGCATCTAATTCACGACGAGCAGATGATGCTCCACCAGGCATAACGACAGCACCCACATATGGTGCTTGGAAAACTCTAAATTGCGTCTCTGCAAAAAATGATGTGAGGTCATCAAGTTTATTTCCAAATCGAAGATCTGGTTTATCAGAACCATAATGTGTCATCGCATCGGCATAAGTCATGCGCTTTAGTGGAAGAGGTATGTCATAGCCAACTGTCTCTTTCCAAATCCGAGCGACTATCTTTTCTGCCACAGCCAAGATGTCTTCTTGATCAATAAATGACATCTCGATATCCAACTGAGTAAACTCTGGCTGGCGATCTGCACGAAAGTCTTCATCACGGAAACAGCGAGCAATTTGGTAGTACTTTTCCATGCCCGCAACCATAAGTAGCTGCTTAAATAACTGTGGTGACTGAGGTAATGCATACCAACTACCTGGCTGCAGGCGAACTGGAACTAAAAAGTCACGTGCACCTTCCGGCGTTGATCTAGTTAAATAAGGTGTCTCAATCTCAAGGAATGTTTCTTCCTCCATCACACGTCGAATCGTTGATGTGACTTTTGAACGTAAGCGAAGGTTGTGGGCTGGCTTTTCACGGCGTAGATCTAGGTAGCGATAGCGCAAACGCACTTCTTCATTGATATCTGTGTCATCGCCACTATCAACCGGAAACGGTAGTGGAGCAGATTCTGATAGGACAACAACGGTGTCACCCATAACTTCAATTTCACCCGTTGCAATATTTGTATTTTGATTTCCATCTGGACGAGCAACAACTTCGCCAGTAATGAGCAAACACCACTCTGCGCGCAATGAGCCCGCAACCTTCTCATCCCGGATAACTACCTGGACTGAACCAGAAGCATCACGTAGGTCAATAAATGCAACACCACCATGATCACGGCGACGTGATACCCATCCTGCGAGGGTGACAGTCTGACCCGCGTGAGATTTGCGAAGTGATCCTGCTTGATGTGTGCGCAACATTAATTAGTCCAATTTTTCCGATTTAGAGAGCTTCGAGCAATGAGTCAATCTTAACTGACAATGTGTGGCCCGATTTCATCTCTTTTAATTCAACAGTTCCGCTAGCGATCTCTGATTCGCCAAGAACAATGACATGTGTCGCACCACTCTTATCAGCACCCTTCATAGCCCCCTTGAGAGCTCGATCACCAAATGCGATTTCGACTGTTTTTCCGTGAGCGCGCAAATCAAAAGCAATGGTGAGGGCTTTGACCTTAGCCGCCTCCCCCAAAGGAATAATGAAGAGATCCGAAACAAAAGCATCGTTGCCAATGACTCCTTCAGCCTCTGCCGCTAACAAAGCGCGATCAACGCCTAATCCAAATCCAATACCAGAAAGAGATTGACCTCCCAGTTGTTCCATTAATCCGTCATAGCGTCCCCCACCACCGATGCCTGATTGGGCACCGAGTAACTCGTGAACAAATTCAAAGGTTGTGCCTGTGTAGTAATCCAATCCACGCACCATTCGGGGATTAACGAGGTATGCAATACCTAATGCGTCGAGATACTTTTGGACCTGCTCAAATTGCTGACGAGAATCATCATTTAGGTAGTTGATCAACAATGGTGCATCGACCATGGCCTTGCGCATCTCCTCACGCTTATCATCAAATAGACGTAGCGGGTTAATCACCGCCCTCGCAGCCGTTGCCTCATCTAGTGTCAGAGTTGAAATAAACTTCACCAAATCGTTGCGATGAGCAGCACGTGATTCTGCATCTCCCAGAGAGGTGATCTCTAAGCGATATTTACTTAGTCCGATAGCTCTAAAGCCTGCATCGGCAATAGCAATTACCTCTGCATCAATCGCAGGATCATCTACACCAATTGCTTCGATTCCTACCTGATAGAACTGGCGATAGCGGCCAGCTTGCGGACGTTCTGCTCGGAAGAATTGACCTGAGTACCAAACTTTTACTGGAAGTTGTCCACGATCTAATCCATGTTCAATGACGGCACGCATCACACCAGCAGTTCCTTCGGGTCGCAAAGTGATTGAACGTCCACCACGATCTTCAAATGTATACATTTCTTTTGATACAACATCTGTGGATTCCCCAACACCGCGTGTGAAGAGTTCAGTATCTTCAAATACTGGAAGCTCAATTAATTGATATCCGGCCAACTTCGCAGGAGTAATGAGGCTATCTCTCACAAACTCAAATGCACTGGATCTGCTTGGAACGTATTCGCTAACACCCTTTGGTGCAGATATTTTTTGTCCGGCCATTAGTGTCGACCTACCAAACTCTTAAGGTATGGATTGTGCTTTTTTTCATGGGCCATCGTTGTATCTGGTCCGTGCCCAGGTAAAACTCGCAAATGGTCTGATAGCGGCACTACTTTTTTGCGTAATGTCTCTTCCATATCTTTAGCAGATCCTGTCGGTAGATCCGTACGTCCTATCGAACCAGCAAAGAGAACATCCCCGCTGACCAATACCTCATTGGAAACCTCGAACATCAAAGAGCCGCGGGTATGACCTGGAGCGTGAATCGCCTTAAAGGAAAGACCAACTAGATCAATCACATCTGCATTACGCAGTTCGCGAACATCCTTTGGTTCAGAAAAACTCATTCCCGACAAAGTTGCAATGAACTCCGGGCCATGTAGTTTTTCAGGGTTTCCTAAAAAAGCACGATCTTCGCTGTGAATGTAGGAAGCAATTCCATATCCATCAGCAATTGATTGGATGGAAAAGGTGTGATCGAGATGTCCATGAGTTGCAATGACGGCTACCGGCTTCAAATTATGTTTTTCTAAGAGCTCTGTGAGTTGATGCGAAACATCTGGCATGCCCGGATCGATAACAACGCACTCTGCGCCTGGCTCAGTTGCTATCACCCAGCAATTGGTGGCAAACATTGGAGCGGCAAAGGAGTCAATCAGCATTACACATCCCTCCCCATTCCACGCTCAATTTGAGGTGCGATTGACGCTCACACCATGAGACAGGGTACCTTTTGCACACGAATACACCCTCAACCCACGCTCAGAAGCGTTAAAACTTCTAAGCATCGCACCCACCACATAGCGAACTTCCTAAATGAAGAAACGCGCTGAAAGGATCACTCTCATGACAGATATGAATTTCCCACACCAGGCCAGCGCAGCAAGTGCGTTGATCGGAGATCCTTCAGCTTTTGGTCGTGTCGCAGAAGATGGCACAGTGTACGTTCGCACATCAAACGGTGAAACAGCCGTAGGTTCATACCCAGGCAAGTCACCTGAAGAAGCCTTGTCATACTTTGTGCGAAAGTTTGAAGTTCTTGCAGCCGAAGTTGCCTTACTTGCAGCACGCATCAAGAGCGGTGCGATGGTTCCATCAGATGCATATACAGCGGTTAAGAAATTACGCGATCAAGTCAAAGAATTAAATGGCGTTGGAGATCTCGAAGCGCTCGCAGCATCCGTCGAACAAATTGAACCACTCATCGAAGGACATCGCGAGGCATATGAGGCTAAGAAAGCTGCCGAGACCGCTGCAAAAGCCGCGCGACGTGAACAAATCATAGTTGAAAAGGAAAAGATTGTTGTTGAAGCTGAAGCTCTTGCTCTCTCTGAAAGCTGGAAGAGCACCGGAGATCGTCTCAAGGTCTTACTTGATGAATGGAAGGCTGCGCCACGTCTAGATAAAAAAGCAGATGCTGATCTATGGAAGCGTTTTTCTTCTTCACGCAATAAATTCGATAAGCGCCGCCGAACACATTTTGCTGCTTTAGAGGCAACTCAGTCAGTGGTGGCAGATGCCAAGAAGGTAATTGTTGAAGAGGCAGAGAAGTTAGCGACATCAACTGAATGGGTTCCAACAGCTAAGCGCTTTAAGGTGTTGATGGATCTTTGGAAAGCATCTGGTCGGGGCAAGAAGAATGATGATGCCAAACTATGGTCACGATTTAAGGCCGCGCAAGATCAATTCTTTGCCTCCAAGAATGCTGACCTAGAAAAGCGCGATACAACTATGGCAGCTAATCTGGCTAAGCGCGAAGAGTTACTCACTCTCATTGAAGCGGTCCTGCCTATTACCGATATCAAGGAATCACGCAAGGTACTCAATGAGCATTTACGCTCATGGGAGAAGATCGGAATGACACACCGCGATAAGCGTGCCGCTTTAGATGCGCGCGTTTCAAAGGTTGAGTCTGTGATCAAGGAAGCCGAAGCTGACGTGTGGCGCAAGACTGATCCTGCCGCCAAGAAGCGCGCTGAAGAGGTTGTTGCACAACTGACTGAATCTATTGCTAACTATGAAAAGGTGGCAGCAAAGTCTGCTGCGAGCGGAAACACAAAGAAGGCAGAAGAAGCTGCAGAGTCTGCCACTGCTCGCAAGGTGTGGTTGGCAGAGGCTGAGAAGAGTTTGGCTGAATTTAACTAATTATTAGTTGTTCGATAAACATCGTAAACACCTTCAATACCGCGAACGGCAGCTAGCACCGAATCCAAATGTGTTGCATCTGCCATCTCAAAAGTGAAGCGTGAAAAAGCGGTTCGATCCTTTGAGGTACTAACAGCAGCGCTCAAAATATTTACATGCTGATCAGACAATGTGCGAGTCACATCGGCTAGTAATGACGCTCGATCTAGGGCCTCAACTTGGATGTTTACCAAAAAGACTGAAGAAGCTCCGATGCGCCACTTAACATTTACGACCCTATCAAACTGATGGCGCTGTAGATCATGAGCGTTAATGCAATCTCCCCTATGGATAGAAACACCACTGCCCTTGGTAATAAAACCCATAATTAAATCTCCAGGAACTGGGGTACAACAGCGAGCAAGTTTCACAAGTACATCATCGGTGCCCTCAACATCGATTGCATTACTTGAGCGACGAGTTGTAGGGGCGCGGGTAGGGAAAACATCCATTGTTGGTTCCGGATGCGAATCCTCCGCACCCAGCGCTGTAACTAACTTATCGATGATGGAGGCGGCAGAAACGTAACCGTCGCCAACCGCTGAATACAACGCATCTATATCTGGGTACCGTAAATCATGGGCCAACTCCAGCAAAGAATGTCCAGCAAATATCTTTTGCAAGGGAAGACCAGCTTTTCGCATTTGTCGGGCAATCGACTCACGACCCGCATCTATCGCTTCCTCGCGACGTTCTTTACTGAAATAGGCCTTAATTTTAGAGCGTGCACGTGGACTTTTAACAAAGTTTAACCAATCACGACTGGGTCCAGCCGTTTCGCCCTTGTTAGTAACGATCTCTACGACATCGCCGTTATTAAGGCGGGAATCGAGTGGAATTAAGCGGCCATTGACCTTCGCACCAGCACAGCGCAGACCGACATCTGTGTGAACAGAGAAGGCAAAGTCAACTGGCGTTGAACCGCCCGGCAAGGCAACTACGCTGCCCTTTGGTGTGAAAACAAATACTTCTGGAGATCCCAAGTCAAAACGTAATGCTTCAAGGAATTCTGAAGGGTCTTCCGTTTCTTTTTGCCATTCATGTAACTGGCGAAGCCACAACATTTCAGGTGAGCTATCCGTGTTTTCAGGACCCTGCTTGTATTTCCAATGAGCAGCAATACCAAACTCTGCGCGAGCATGCATGTCATATGTTCGAATCTGAATCTCTATCGCTTTACCTGTTGGACCAATTACCGTTGTGTGAAGAGATTGATACAAATTGAACTTAGGCATAGCGATATAATCCTTGAAGCGTCCAGGTACTGGGCTCCATCGAGCGTGAATTGAACCAAGCACTGCATAACAATCTCGAACATCCTTTACTAATACACGAATACCGACAAGATCATAAATCTCATTGAATTCACGTCCTCGCACGACCATCTTTTGATACACAGAGAAGAAATGCTTATTGCGCCCAGTAACTGTTGATTCGATACTGTCACGCGATAGATCCTCTTTCACAGAACCAATCACCTGCTCTGTTAATGCATCTCGAGATGGAGAGCGCTCGGCAACTAAGCGGGATATCTCTTCAAATTTCTTAGGCTCTAATACTTCAAAGGAAAGATCCTCAAGCTCCCATTTGATCGCATTCATACCCAAACGGTGAGCTAATGGTGCATAGATGTCCAAGGTTTCTCGCGCTTTTCGAAGCGCACTTTCTTCAGAGACATACTTCCAGGTTCGGGCATTGTGTAAACGATCTGCCAACTTGATCACAAGCACACGGATATCACGTGACATAGCAATAACCATCTTGCGAACTGTTTCAGCTTCAGCTGTAGGACCGTAGGCCAGCTTGTCCAACTTCGTAACACCATCAACTAGATTGGCAACTTCATCGCCAAAATCGATACGTAATTGAGTTAACGAGTACTGCGTATCTTCAACCGTGTCATGTAAGAGTGCAGCAATAACTGTTGGTTGATTCAACCCTAGATTGGCAAGGATCTCGGCAACAGCCACTGGGTGCGTTATATACGCCTCTCCTGATTTACGCAGCTGACCTTCATGAGCATCTCGCGCAACATCAAAGGCCCGAGAGACCTCATCAGAATCTACTGAGGCGTGATTTTCTTTGAGAGCACTAATTACTGGTGCGATCAAAGTATCCACAAGAAACCTTACTTACGACCCTTGCGCTTTGGTTGATTACGTGGACCTCGTCCATTAACCACCGCTACTGCTGCCGAAGAAACCACGGTTGCGCCAGAGCGAGCGTTAACGCGCTTAGCAAGAGCCTGCATTGCTGGCTCTCTTTCGCGAAGTTGCGCAAGCACAGGTGGTGCGATGAATATCGACGAATACGTTCCCACTGCAAGACCAATGAACAATGCAAGTGAAAGATCCTTTAATGTTCCTGCACCAAGTAGGCCAGCTCCGACAAAGAGAATAGATCCAACAGGAAGGAGTGCAATCAACGAGGTATTCGCAGAGCGAACAAGTGTCTGGTTGACTGCGTGGTTTACCGCCTGTGAATAAGTCTTGGTTGAATTTGAGGTGATAGCACGTGTGTTTTCACGAACCTTGTCGAATACAACCACAGTGTCATAGAGCGAATAACCCAGAATAGTTAAGAATCCAATAATAGTAGCCGGCGTTACATCAAAGCCTACGAGTGCGTAGATTCCAACAGTGATGAAAACGTCGTGAACAACTGCGGCAATAGCTGCAATAGACATTTTAGGTTCAAAAGCCATCGCAAGATAAAGCATCACAACAATCAAGAAGCCAATGAGTCCATAGATTGCTTTACGAGTAATTTCCTTACCCCATGAAGGTCCGATAATTTGCGTATCAATTGACTCGACAGAAACACCAAACTCTGCAGCCAAAGCATCTTGCACTGCGTTGTTCTGAACGGTATCAAGGGCGCCAGTTTGAACACGAACCTTGTCACTACCAATTTCTTGAACAATGAGTTCACCTGGAATACCCGTTGCTTCAACAGCTGAGCGTGCTTGCTCGATTGTCGCAGTCGCTTTATTTACTGTGAAAGATGAACCACCCTTGAATTCAATTCCTAGGTGTAAACCTTGCAGAGAGAGCGCAGCGATCGATGCAAGGATAAATAAAGCCGATACTGAGTACCAACGACGACGCTTACCAATGAAATCAACCGCTGTTTCACCGCGATAAAGGCGACCGCCAAGACCTGACATCTTCGACATCTTTATGCCTCCTTCGCAACTAATGTGCCCAAGCTCTTGCTTGAGAAACCTGACATTGAGTGACCTGAATTAAAGAAGGTGACTCGGGACAAAAGAGCAACAAGTGGCTTTGTAAATACAAAGACCACAACTAGGTCAACAAGTGTTGTTAAGCCTAAAGTGAATGCAAAGCCTCGAACCCCACCAACGGCGAAGAAGTAGAGAAGGGAAGCAGCAATGAGTGAAACAAAGTCTGCAACCAAAATTGTGCGTCGTGCTCGAACCCAGCCAGTTTCAACTGCAGTTCTCATAGTTCTACCTTCTCGCATCTCATCTCTAATACGTTCGAAGTAGATAATAAATGAGTCAGCGGTAACACCGATTGCAACGATTGCACCAGCAATACCCGCCAATGTGAGCGTAAACCCAATCCACTCACCTAGAAGCAGGAAGAGTAGGTAAATAAGTCCACCTGCCACGGTTAATGAACCAACAGTCACGATTCCTAGACCACGGTAATAAAGCAATGAGTAAATCATCACAAGACCCAAACCAAGTGCGCCAGCAAGAAGACCGGCGTTAAGTTGATCTGCGCCAAGTGTTGGTGAAACCTGCTGAACTTCTCCACGATCAAATGCTAAGGGCAATGCACCATACTTAAGAACATTTGCAAGATCCTGAGCTTCCAATTGAGTGAAGCTTCCCGTGATTTGCGCGGTACCTGAAGGAATAGCTTCATTAATACGTGGTGATGAAACAACTAAACCATCAAGAACAATTGCAACCTGATTGGTTGGTTCTGGAAGTGATGTAACTCGAGATGTCAGCGCACCAAAAGCAGATGTTCCTTCATTATTAAATGTCAGACTTACAAACCATGCACTTCCAGCTTGAGTGTCCAAGCCTGCAGAAGCCTTAGAAATTTGACGGCCCAGAACTTCAGCTGGAGCCAAGATATACTTGGTTCCGCCAGCACGATCACACGCAACTAAAGTATCGGTTGGTGCATCTGCGCCTGTGCCTTGTAAATTTTCAAGTTTGGTGCAATCAAGTGCTGCAAACTGTGCATTCACATCCGCGCTCACACCTGCTGTAGGAGTTGCTGCGGTATCTACTGCTGCTGGGATACCAGAGGCAGATGCTAAAACCTGACGAAAACGAAGCTCAGCGGTTTGTCCAACTAATTCAACAACACGACGCCCGGTATCACCAGGAACAGAAATTACAATCTGGCGGTTTGTGCCGCTACCTTGTGCAGAAACTTCTGATTCTGCAACACCAAGAGAGTTAACGCGCTGGCGGATAATAGACACCGCCTGGTCAATTGCATCGCTAGTTATCTTGCCTTCATCACCCGGTGCAATACGAGGCTGCAAGGTAACTGAAGTTCCGCCGCGAAGATCTAGACCTAAACGGATTGAGGTTGCCCCTTGAATGAAAACCAGGCTAGTCATGGCGATCAGCACCAAAGCTAGGATCGCTAAAGTTCGGCCTGGGCGGGCATCCTTCTTTACTGGTTTATTAGTTGTAGACATAGGGCGAGAGTCTAGGCGTCAGGTGCTGGTAAGTCGAAAAGCGTCGAAATCTCCGCAGGTGGTGTTCGTCCTATATGGCGCCAACCCTGGGCTGTGGCCACTCGCCCGCGCGGAGTTCTGGCCATAAAGCCGTTTCGAACTAAGAAAGGTTCAGCAACAGATTCAACAGTTTCTACCTCTTCACCAACGGCAATCGCCAAGGTAGAAAGCCCAACTGGTCCCCCGTTAAATCTTTCAACTAACGCCACTAAAACACCACGATCGAGGCGATCTAGACCCAGTTCATCAACTTCATACATCCCTAATGCAGATTTCGCATCAGATAATGAAATACGCGCACTGCCTTGAACTTGCGCATAATCTCGAACGCGACGTAGTAATCGATTGGCTATACGTGGAGTGCCACGAGAACGCCCTGCGACCTCAACGATCGCATCCTTATCTATGACAATCTTGAGCAACTCCGAGCTTCGCGTGATGACATGGGCAATGTCTTTTTCATTATAGAAATCAAGGTGAGCGGTGAAGCCAAATCGATCACGGAGTGGACTTGGCAGTAATCCTGCGCGGGTTGTTGCACCCACCAAGGTGAAGTGTGGGAGTTGTAAGGGAATTGCTGTTGCTCCAGGACCCTTACCAACAACGACATCAACACGAAAGTCTTCCATCGCTAAGTACAAAAGTTCTTCAGCAGGTCTAGGAAGGCGATGAATTTCATCTAAAAATAAAATCTCCCCTTCAACTAATGAGGAGAGAATTGCCGCCAGATCTCCAGCATGTGTGATTGCAGGACCACTTGTAATGCGAATTGGTGCCTGCATCTCACTTGCCAAAATCAATGCAAGAGTCGTCTTTCCCAATCCCGGTGGACCCGACAATAAAATATGATCGGCTGGAGAATTACGATGACGCGCCGCGGTTAACAAGACATCGATTTGTTCACAGACGCGCTCTTGTCCCACAAAATCCTGCAATGTTTTTGGGCGCAGCGCGTGCTCCACAGCAGATTCCTCGCCCTTTATTTGAGGCGCCACTAAACGATCATCAGCCACGAGCACTCTTTCCGCTTGCAAGAGTTAGCTTTAGCAATTCACTCAAATCTAGCTGCGCAGCGTCAGTTCCATCGGCTTGTAAAGAGGAGATCACCTGTGAGATTGCGCCATCAGATTCCTTCGGTGAAAATCCAAGGGAAACAAGTGCGCTAGTTAATTGCTCTCGCCATGCTGGTTGGTGACCCTTATAGGGATGAACAGATGAAAGATCACTTAACTTACCCTTGAGTTCAAGAATTAAACGCTGTGCGCCTTTTCGTCCTATGCCCGGCACCTTCTCAATCGCCCCAATATCTTCTTGGGATATCGCACGACCCAAATCTTCAGGTGTCAGTGCTCCCAAAATCGACAGTGCAACCTTTGGGCCAATGCCAGAAACCGTTTGTACCAACTCAAAAAGTGAACGGAATTCATCGTTTATAAAACCAAACAAGGTCAGTGAATCTTCACGAACAACCAATGATGTAAACAACTGAACCTGTGAACCAAGGGTTACTTGTGCTGCAGTTTGTGGGTTAACCAAGACAGAGACTCCAAAGCCACCAACCTCTACTATTATTCGATCGGTTGATATTGATCGCACGGTTCCTGTTAATAATGAAATCATCTAGCCCGCAACTTTTTTAGCCGTGATTGTTCCGCAGCTAGTGCTTGTGCAATCTTAGTATTTCCGCCACCGCGCCATATATGACAAATAGCAAGAGCTAATGCATCTGTTGCATCTACCGGCTTCGGGATCGTGTCAAGGTTTAGAATCTTTTGAACCATTAAGGCGACTTGTGCTTTGTTTGCTCGACCACTTCCCGTAACTGAAGCTTTGACCTCAGAAGGCGTGTGCATCATTACAGGGATGCCGGCCTTGGCGGCAAGTAGTAGAGCAATTCCTGCTGCTTGTCCTGTGCCCATAACAGTTCTGACATTGTGTTGAGAAAACACTCGTTCAACCGCAATTACATCGGGCTTCCAAAGATTTATCCATTCAGAAAGCTGCTGATCTAAATCCAGTAGACGTTGGTCAAGGGCCGCCTCGGTTGGGGTAAGAATTACCCCAACTCCAACTAATGAAATAGGCGAACCAACAGCACCTTCAACAATGCCCACGCCACAACGAGTAAGGCCGGGATCAACGCCTAAAACTCTCATTGCTTAGCCTCGTGCTTTCTCGTTAGTTCAGTCCTCAAGCCTAGAGATGAGAAACAAGTACTTAATCGAGGCTCGCCATGACCTCGTCAGAAACATCAAAGTTGCTATACACATTCTGCACATCATCTAGCTCTTCAATAGCGTCAATGAGTTCGAAAACCTTTTTTGCTCCATCAGCATCCAGCGGAATGGACATGGAAGGCAAGAATGAGGAATCAGCTGATTCGTAGTCAATACCTGCACTTTGCAGCGCCGTGCGAACTGGAACTAGATCGACCGGCTCACTAACAATTTCAAAGGCTTCACCTAAATCATTGACCTCCTCTGCGCCCGCTTCCAAAACCGCTTCCAGGATTGAATCTTCGGTCAGCGCTCCATCTTTCTTAACGATTACTACACCCTTGCGATTAAATAGGTATGACACTGAGCCAAGGTCTGCCATCGATCCCCCGTTGCGTGTGACCGCGACTTTGACCTCAGATGCTGAACGATTGCGGTTATCAGATAAACATTCAATCATGATTGCAACACCATTCGGGCCATAACCCTCATACATGATTGTGATCCAGTCCTTTGCACCTGCTTCAAGACCTGCGCCGCGCTTAATCGCACGATCAATGTTATCTGCCGGCATTGAAGACTTTTTAGCTTTCGCCACTGCATCAAAAAGAGTTGGATTGCCATCCATATCTGCGCCACCATTACGAGCTGCAACTTCAATTGCGCGGATCTGTTTTGCAAATACCTTTGCACGACGACTATCAATGATCGCCTTCTTGTGCTTGGTCGTCGCCCATTTGGAATGGCCGGACATTGGAACACCTCAATCTGACGTTAAACGATGAGTTTACTTTACCTTCTCTAATGCAGGCCGTGCCACTTCCTCAATAAAGTAACGATGAATTCGGTGTTCCCCTGTTATTTCAGGGTGGAAAGAGGTTGCAAGCAATGTTTGTGAGCGCACTGCCACTGGATGTTTATCAACAGATGCCAGCACCTGAACCCCATCGCCCACTCTCTCAACCCATGGTGCACGGATAAATACAGCGCGAATTAAATCTGCAGATCCATCATCAAAAGCGATATCAGATTCAAATGAATCAACCTGTCGACCAAAAGCATTTCTCCGGACTGTAATATCTAATCCACCAAAACTCTTTTGACCTTGCTTAGCATCCAAAATTTCGGTGGCTAGAAGAATCATTCCCGCACATGATCCATAAACTGGCATGCCCGCAGCAATACGGCCTCTGATCTGATCATAGATACCAAAAACTTCAGATAGCTGAGCGATAGTTGTTGATTCTCCGCCTGGTAGAACTAGGGCATCAATTCGATCTATCTCACTAGATCGTCGAACCGCAATCGGATTAACTCCGCAGGCGACGAGCGCACTAATGTGCTCACGAACATCACCCTGAAGAGCTAGAACTCCTACCTTCATTGTTTAAAGAGTTACCAACCGCGTTCAGCAAGACGATGTGGCGCTGGCAAATCTGCAACGTTAATTCCAACCATCGCTTCACCTAAGCCACGAGATGCATCTGCCACAACCTTTGGATCATCCCAAAATGTTGTTGCCTTCACACATGCTGCTGCGCGCTGGGCAGGATTGCCTGATTTGAAAATTCCAGAACCGATGAAAACACCATCTGCGCCCATGCTCATCATTAATGCCGCGTCCGCTGGTGTTGCAATGCCACCTGCAGTAAAGAGCACAACTGGAAGCTTGCCAGTTTCTGCTACCTCTTTAACTAGCGCGAATGGTGCCTGTAATTCTTTAGCTGCAACGTAGAGTTCATCTTCACGCATTGATGACAAGCGACGAATTTCTCCGCCAATCTTGCGCATGTGCTGCATAGCATTTGAAACATCACCTGTTCCAGCCTCACCCTTTGAGCGAATCATTGCTGCGCCTTCATTAATACGGCGAAGTGCCTCTCCAAGATTTGTGGCTCCACAAACAAAAGGAATTGTGAAATCCCACTTATCAATATGGTTTTCATAATCAGCAGGAGTTAAAACCTCTGACTCATCGATGTAATCAACACCCAATGATTCCAACACGCGTGCTTCAATGAAATGGCCGATACGTGCCTTTGCCATAACTGGGATTGACACAGCGGCTTGAATCTTTTCGATCATGTCTGGATCAGACATGCGTGCAACGCCACCTTGTGCGCGAATATCAGCGGGCACGCGCTCTAGCGCCATAACTGCGACAGCTCCGGCATCTTCAGCAATCTTTGCTTGTTCGGCGTTGACAACATCCATGATGACGCCGCCCTTAAGCATCTCTGCCATACCGCGCTTAACGCGAGCCGTACCAGTTACTTCAGTCATGTCCAATTACTCCGCTTCAATCGAAAGATAGGTGCTAATCCTACTTTGTCTTTGCCACAAGTGGCGAGGTGAAATCAGGCTCACGATCTGTCAGAGCGATCCAAATCTGTCCAGGATCGAAGTTCATTAATGTCCCATCAGCAAGAGTAAAAGTGGTTCCACCCTCAGAAAATGGCCTGTTCCATGTTGTTGCAAACCGTTGGCCATCACGAAGAACATAGGCTTTACCAGTGCCGACGGTTTGAGAAAACGGAGTTACTCCCCCGACTTTGTCTTTGTATTCTGAAGGGGTAATAGAAACAATTTGTATAACTAATGTGGTTGGACCTAGCACAACACCAGAGTCTGCAACATTAACCGCGTTGTTATGCGATAACAGCCAACGCGACTCTTCTACAGACCAAGTTGCAGAGTAAGTGGCAGCTGGCCAATTCACGACAACTTTGTCTGTTGGTGCTCCCCCTTCGGGAAGTGAACCAAAAGCGAATCCAACACTCTTTGCAGAATCGATTTGGTAATTTTTGTCTCTGATGTGCTGCAAGAGCAAATCTGCTCGGAGCACCATCGCATATGGTTGCGTTCGATTTGGGTCGGTTGTGAAAATTGTTGGACTCTGTCTCTGCGCACCTAAGTCCTGAAGATTTGCTGCAGCGATTACTGGTAGCAATTTGCTCTGAGCACCACTGTAGGCGAAAGCAACACGACCAAACTGCGACAATATTTCGATGTCTGAAATACGTGCACTTCGTACCGGACCAATTCGTTGGGGAATTACAGATGAGAACACCGCTGCTAAGCGCGTCAATCCACCTTCTACTTGTTCGATATAGACAATGTCTGCATCTTCTAACCCAATCTGAGGATGCGCTTGTGTCGTGTCATCAATCTTTACAACTAAAACCGGACCATTAGATCCTTCGCGACCACTTAAAACATTAATGATTGCTTTATCAGGACGTATCCCGGAAACAACAGAACACCCCGTCAGAAGTAGGCAACTTACTACGCCAAGAATGACGGGGCGTTTAGAGAACATCTGATTCAAATTCATAGGTGACAGGAAGTGGCGCTGTACCTGCCAAACGGAATATCTTTACGATGAATTTACTGCGGACCATTTGGGTACGCGTGACCGCATCTGTATGCAGAGCAATAGCCACTCGTATTTTATCTGTGAGTGCTGAGAGTTCGGTAAGCAGGGCGTTATCTGCCGCGGTTGAAAGATGCTCAGAATCTTCAAGCAACAAACCTAACGCCCCCGACAGACCACTTTCTGCTGCAGACCTGCTCTTAATATCAGCATCTCTTGCCTGATACGCAGCACCGGTCAATAACAAGGATGATGCAGGATCTGCAATATCGCTATGCGCAATCTCCAAAGCTACGGATGCTCTTTTCTGAAGTAGCACATCAAGATTTGCCCAACTGGTCTCCACACGATGGTGTAACCGATCTAATCGTGTTGCCAGAAATGTTAGATACCACAGCGAAATCAAAAGAAGGAAAGCTGTTAAAACCCAATTTGTTATCACTTGTCATCCTTTGAAAGAAAGCGATTCCACGATCGGGTATCTGACGCCAACTTTACCTTGTCACTTCCAACTATCGACATTTCATATACAGAAAGGATTTGTTGCGCAATTATCTCCCAATCAAAGCTTTGGCCTCTTACTCGACCAGCAGCTGCAAGTTCTGATCTTTTCTTCTCATCACGCAAAAGATCAATAATGACTTTTGCTAAGTCTGTTGAATCCTCTGACTTAAATATCGCGCCAAATTCACCGTGACCCAATAAATCATCAAATGCTGGAATATCACTTGCCACCACGCACGCTCCCCCAGCTAATGCCTCCGCCAAGATAATTCCAAAAGACTCTCCGCCAGTATTAGGTGCGACATAGAGTGCAACCGATGACATGAAGTTGGCTTTATCTCCCTCTGAGATCTTGCCTAAGAAAGTAAAGCGATGTCGCAATTGTGGATCGATGCTCTCTTCAACTTCAATGGAATCACCCGGTCCAGCAACAAAAACCTTCACATCCGGAGCAAAGCGCGCAATGACGGGAAGTGCACCCAGCAAGATGCTTAATCCCTTTCGGGGTTCTTCAAATCGACCAATAAAGCCAATGGTATTTCCTTGCCACTTTTCCTGCGGCGTACCATTGTGATAACGAGAGGCGTAAATTCCATTCGGAATCACGACTGCATCTGTGTCCAAGTGATCTATAAGGGTTAATCGCGCCGCTTCAGAAACAGCGATGCGAGCACTCAACTTCTCAATGGCAGGTTCCAATATTGGACCGATAGCAAAAATTATCTTCTGGCGCTTTGCTGCGGCATGAAAAGTGCCCACCATTGGTCCATCTGCAGCCCAACAAGCCAGCAATGAGATGGAAGGAATTGCGGGCTCATGCAAATGAAGTAAGTCGAAGTCACCATTTGAGATCCATTGACGAACACGTGCAAAAGCAACTGGTCCGAAGAGGATGCGAGCGACCGCCCCGTTATATGGAATAGAGATTGGTTTACCCGCATTAACTACATAATCTGGCAATTTCTCTTCATCGATTGCTGGTGCTAAAACAGAGACATGATGTCCCGCTGCGATTAGATACTCTGCCAAATCACGAACATGGTTTTGAACCCCGCCAGGTGTATCCCAACTATACGGGCAGACAAGTCCAATCTTTAAAGAACGGGGTAACATCAAGTGCGCTCCACAAAGTCACCATCGGTCCATATGCGTTGCAACATGTGCCAATCCTGCGGATGTGCAGAGATTCCATTTTCAAATTGCTGAGCCATGCTTTGCACGATCTGCAAAACTTTTGTTTCATCACTTCCTGAAGTTGGGATGGAGACCTCATTAAAATCAATATGAATTCCAGCCTCTGTATAAGAAACGAATGCTGTAATCAATGGCGCCTTTGTTTTCAAAGCTAGAAGCGCTGGACCTGGCGGCATGCGGGATGGTCCGCCAAAGAAATTAATATTAATTCCAGATCGAGATAAATCACGGTCTGCAATTAGCGCAACTAAAGCGCCTTGTCGTAGACGTTGTTCCAAAGTACCTAAAACTCTGCCATCTAAGGGCAAAACCTCCATACCCATCGCTTGTCGATAGCTAAGAAATTTCAGAAATAACTTCTCTGGTTTTAAATGTTCAGCAACTGTTACAAGGTGAATACCTTTTGCACAAAAATAAGCACCAGCATGATCCCAATTGCCAGCATGTGGCAAAGTAACAATCACACCCGTTTTGGCAGCGATTGCATCCAGCAGTAGATGTTCACTGGTAACGGTCACCGTGTCGCGAACCCGCTCAGGCGACCAGTCTGGAAATCTGAATGTGTCACACCAATATCGCATATATGAGTGCATGGCATCTATAACAAGCAAATCCAGATTCAATTCAGTCATATCTGGCTTAGTTCGTCGAAGATTAGAACGCAATCGGGATACATTCTTGCCATTGCGCCTAGTCAAAAAATCAGCGAGTAAATATGCCAATCTGTATGCGGTGCGTTCTGGTAGCCATCGAAGAATTCGCCACCCAGCAAAATATGCATATGCCGCAATATTGTCTTTCACCTAGCTCGCTCGCTTAACTATCAACATTCTTTGAAGAACTGTATAGGTGCCCAGCAATGCTAATAACCACATGCCGACAGCGAGAATGTATGGAACACCAAGACCATTAAAGCCAATTGCCGCTAAGGAAATCATTAATCTCTCCGCGCGTTCGGCAATACCGCCCGAGCATTCAATTCCAAAACTTTCCGCCTTGGCTCGAATGTACGGAACCAGGATTCCGGTAACTAATGTGACCATTACGACGATTACTAATGGGTCCTCTTTATCTATTAGGTAAATAGAAATACCGACAAGAATCGCAGAGTCTGTGATCCGATCGATTGTGGAGTCAAGAAATCCACCCCATTTGCTAGAGCCCTTTTGTGAAATACGCGCCATAGTTCCATCAAACAAATCACTCAACGCCATCACGCAGATGATCACAGTTCCTATGAAAAATTCACCTCTGGGGTAGAAATAGAGAGCCGCTGTAACAACAGCTATTGCCCCAGTCCACGTCACTGCATTTGGAGTTATCCCCATGCGCAGGGCGATAGAAGCCACTGGGGTAATAACCCTTGTGACGGCCGGCTTCAAACGTGCACTTAACATCAAGGACCATCGTAGGCTGAGCCAGTGCAATCTCAAATAAACGACCTGCGAATTCACGTCTATGGACACACAAGCGCTGATCCCGCTCAGGTGGCCTCCATCTTCAAGGCTCAGGTGTGTGAAACAGCTGAATCAGAATCTGATCTGGCTATCTTTGCAATCGATCCATCCGCAGGTATTGATCAAGCGACCATAGATTTGTGGCAATCCTTGGATGCGTATCAAGTACCTCGTCTTGTAGTAGTGACACATCTAGAAAAACTTGAAGCAGATTTTGATGATGCCGTAATGATTGCAACCCGAGTATTTGATCAAATGATTACGCCCTATTTGGTTTTGCATGATGAAGCCGGAATACCAGCTGCACTCATTGGTTTGTCTGATCTTGAGATAATTGATTATTCAACAACCCCCAAAACAATTAAGAGTAGTGATGAAGAGCATCGGACTTTGGTACAAGAGTTTCGAGCCGAGTACTTAGAGTTACTTGAAGCCTCTGGAGAAAACGCTTTCGTTGCTGGATTACTTTTCCCAGCAATTCCGCTATGGATCGAACGTGGCATTGGTGTAGATATTGTAGAAAGTTATATTCAGCAACTAGTTATGTAATTACCAAGCCGCCGCAATTTCAGCCCGCGTAAGAGTTAACAACTGCGGAAGAACTTTTGTCTTACCAATTATCGGCATAAAGTTTGCATCCCCTCCCCAACGAGGAACTACGTGCTGATGAATATGTTCTGCAACTCCAGCTCCTGAAATAGCACCTTGGTTCATTCCCAGGTTGAAACCTTCAGGGTTAGAAACAGCGCGGATTGTTTTCATGGCATGGGCGGTTAATTCGCCAATTTCATTTCGTTCCTGATCTGATAAATCTGTCAGGTCTGGGACATGTCGGTAGGCACAGATCAATAGGTGGCCTGGGTTGTATGGATAAAGATTCATCACCACGAAGGCAGATTTGCCACGATGAACAATTAATCCCTCTTCATCCTGCAATGTTGGAGTTCTGCAAAAGGGGCAAGCAACATCATTTCCCTCAAGTGGACGATTCTCTCCACGTAAATACTCTAAGCGGTGCGGCGCCCAAAGCCGCTGCCAACCATCAGGCATTCCTGCGCCATCAATTGAATTATTCACAGATCAAACCTGAGTTCGTTCCTGCACTACTTTTTTGATTTCAGCGATTGCATCTGCAATAGGAATTCCATTTTTCTGCTCGCCATTTCGATAGCGGAAGGAGACAGCCCCAGCTTGTTGATCCTCTTCGCCAGCAATGACCATGAAAGGTATCTTCTGCATTTGAGCGTTACGAACCTTTTTCTGCATTCGATCATCTGATGAATCAAGTTCTGCGCGAATACCAGCCTTGCGCATTTGCGCAATCACATCGCCCAAGTAATCACCGAAAGTATCCGCCACTGGAATACCAATTGCCTGAACGGGTGCAAGCCATGGCGGAAAGGCACCGCTGTAGTGCTCGGTCAAGACACCAAAGAAACGCTCGATTGATCCAAACAATGCCCGGTGGATCATCACAGGGCGTTGGCGAGTTCCATCCGTTGCCGAGTACTCCAATTCAAAACGTTGAGGTAATTGGAAATCGACCTGAATCGTGGACATCTGCCATGTGCGACCAATTGCATCCTTCGCCTGAACTGAGATCTTAGGGCCATAAAACGCGGCGCCACCTTCATCTAAAACAAGTTCTAGCTTTTGTGCGGTCGCGGCTTTACGAAGTGCCTCGGTTGCCTCAACCCAATCTGAATCCTCACCAACGAACTTTTCTGGATTCTTTGTTGATAGCTCAAGGTAAAAGTCATTTAGACCGTAATCACGAAGAAGATTGAGAACGAATGTAAGCAGTGAATCAAGTTCGCCCACCATCTGTTCCTTTGTGCAGTAAATATGAGCATCATCTTGTGTGAAGCCGCGAGCACGCGTGATGCCGTGCAGAACGCCAGATTTCTCGTAACGATAAACAGTTCCAAATTCAAATAAACGTAATGGAAGTTCCCGGTATGAACGACCACGAGATCTATAGATCAAGTTGTGGAACGGGCAGTTCATAGGCTTCATGTAGTACTGCTGACCGGCACGTTTGATTGTTCCATCAGCGTTGTGCTCTTCATCCAAAATCATTGGTGGATACATTCCATCGGCATACCACTGCAAGTGGCCAGAAGTTTCAAACAAGGCTGCCTTGGTTAAGTGAGGTGAGTAGACGAACTCATACCCCTCTTCTTCATGACGAATGCGTGAGTAATCCTCCATCGCACGGCGCACGATCCCGCCCTTGGGATGGAACACAGCAAGACCTGAACCAATTTCTTCAGGAAATGAAAACAGATCAAGTTCAGTACCTAAGCGGCGATGGTCACGCTTTTCTGCCTCTGCCAAAAGTTCTAAATACCCATTGAGTTCATCTTGCGATGCCCACGCAGTTCCATAAATACGTTGCAGCATTGGATTCTTTTCAGAACCACGCCAGTATGCCGCCGCTGTTCGCATCAGCTTGAAGGCTGGAATTTGTTTAGTCGACGGTAAATGAGGGCCGCGACATAGATCGCTCCAGACCGGATTGCCATCCCTGCCTAAGTTGTCATAAATAGTGAGTTCAGATCCGCCGACTTCAACAGATGCTTCCTCACCTGCAGGACCTTTGATGCCAATTAATTCACACTTATATGGCTCGTGTGCCAACTCTTTTAAGGCATCTACTTCTGTAGTTACACGTCGCTTGAATCGTTGTCCTTCTTTGATGATCTTGCGCATCGCGCTTTCGATCTTTGTTAAATCATCTGGGTTAAATGTGTTTTCTGGATCAAAGTCATAGTAGAAGCCATCTTTAATTGGTGGACCAATACCAAGGCGCGTATTTGCAAACACCTCTTGCACAGCTTGTGCCATAACGTGAGCTGTTGAATGTCGCAGAACTTCAAGGCCAGTAGGTGATGAAATTAAAACTGATTCGATTACATCGCCATCGACAAGATCTGTCCATAAATCCTTCAGGATCCCATTGACCTTGCACACAACAATTTCTTTGTTCTCGGCGAAGATATGGGTCGGACGTTGATCGGCTTCAACTTGAAGCTTTGCTCCATCAACGGTGATCGATATCTGGGACATGTGCCTAGCCTACCGAAGTCCTAAGCGCCATCGCTTCTATTTCATCCCTAAATTCAGATGATTGGGATAATTCTCTGCCGTCGATAGATGCAATTGGCTGCGCGATCCGCAAACTAGATAACAAGAACGCAGATTCAATATCTTCGATTTCTGACACCGCGATCGATCGCACCAAAACATCGAAATTTTCAATAACCAAAGCTCGCGTTACCCCAGCAAGCACGCCATCAGAAAGGGGCGGAGTGCACCATGTGCCCTTAATCTTGAGAAGAAGGTTACATACCGAACCCTCACAAATTTTCCCCACAGAACTTGTCACTAGCGCTTCATCAAATCCACGAGTGCGAGCTTGCTCAAGAATTTCCAGGCGATGGTTATATGGATAGCTTTTTACCGGGACTCCATCCATTACTAATGCAACAGGATGCGTGCCCACTTTTGCTGGTGAAGTCACTTCTGTATAGGCAAGATGAACTGCTGCCCAATTTCCCGTCGCATCAAATGAAACCCGCAACAGGCCTGTGGGATAACTTTCGGCGATTAGTAACGTCGCAATTGACTCTCTGACAAGATCTTCGCTAGGTAAGGCAATCATAGTTTTAGCCGAACTATTCACTGCCCTGCGCATATGGCGAGAAAACGCCCATGGCTTCCCATCAACTGTCTTGATTGTTTCGAAAATACCCGCACCCTCTAGCCATCCAAGTGCGTTGCATTGTGATTGCTCAAGTGGAATAAGAGATCCATTAACTATGACTTTCATAGCAGCTCTCCCCCGGCAATGGCGATGAGTCGCTTAGCTTTAAGTTGGGTTTCTTTCCACTCAGAGTGCGCGTCACTACCCCACGTAATTCCAGCCCCTGTTCCAAAATTAATATTCGCATCTTTCCAAAAGGTGCGAATTGCTACAGACAAAACCGCTGTATTGCCTTCAACCCACCCAAGTGCACCGCAGTAGGGTCCGCGCGCTATTTCATTCGCACCTATTACTTGTGTGGCCGATGACTTAGGAGCACCACTGACAGAGCCCGGAGGAGAAAGAGCGGTGAGAATTTCACTCCAGGAAATGTTGTCCAGTAGTTCACCTTGAACATCAGAGACAAGATGCTGTAATCCTGGGTGCTCTTCACTTGAAAGAAGTCTCGGAACCTCAACTGTTCCGCTCTTGCAGATTTGACCTAAGTCATTTCGCATCAAATCAACGATCATCACGTTTTCTGCCTGATCCTTCACGCCAAAGTTTTGTGAGCTGGTGGGCTGTGTACCTTTAATGGGTGAGCTTTTTATGGTTGAGCCATTTCGGCTAAGGAATAATTCAGGTGAAGCAGATGCAATCATCACTCCTGGAATTTCAAAATAACTGGCCCATGGCGCAGGGTTTTTCTTTAATATCTCCGAAAAAAGACCGCGTAATGATTGCCCATCATCTGAGTGAGTAAGTCGGCGACAGGCGTTTACTTGATAAACCCAACCTTCTGCTACTGACTCTCTTATTCGCTCTACATACTCAACATATTGATCAGCGCTAAGCGATGAACTCCACGATCCTTCCATCGGAATCCATGGAGTTATTGGAAAAGGCGCATCTATAACTGTTGCAAATTTTGCAGCAGTAAACTCATTCTCAAAGGTTGTTGATACCGCCCAGAAGCCACCATCATCTAAACAATGTGGATCATGTGAGAGTTCAACAAGGTCGGTGGCAAGCCTGTTACCCATCCAAAAGAGTGAAGAGTTTTCCGCATATGGCACGGGCTAACGCTAACCAATCAACCTCACTTTGGCGCTTACGCCTCTCCTGCGATAGATTTACCCTCCTCGCGGACGTAGCGCAGTTGGTAGCGCGGAACCTTGCCAAGGTTCAGGTCGCCGGTTCGAACCCGGTCGTCCGCTCTGATATTCGTCGTTTGGATTGATCTCTTTAGGGAATGAAATCTAACGGCGATATTTCTATGGTCGGGTGGCCGAGAGGCGAGGCAAGGGACTGCAAATCCCTCTACACGGGTTCAAATCCCGTCCCGACCTCCATTATTAGTGAAAGAGTTCGCTCTACACATAACGGAGGCACGATGTCTGCAGATGATTCAACACGACCATGGGGTCGCTATGAAGTTCTGCAGGAAAGTGATCTTCATAAAGTTAAGTGCATCTATGTAAAGCCAGGAACTCGACTTTCATATCAACGTCACCAAAAGCGTCGCGAACATTGGGTCATCGTTTCCGGAATTGCAACTGTTGTCATTGATGGTCAAACATTTACAAAGCTTCCTGGTGAAACAGTCGCTGTTGAAGTGGGGCAGCTTCACCGAATAGGTAACAGCGGTACTGATGAATTGGTGTTCATTGAGATTCAAACCGGCACATACTTTGGTGAAGATGACATTGAGCGTATTGAGGATGATTACGCCCGATAAATCACTGTTGTATAGTTCATCCACCTAAGGATCGTTGGCTCAGCGGTAGAGCACCACATTGACATTGTGGGGGTCACTGGTTCGATCCCAGTACGGTCCACTTAGTAGATATAACTCACATTTAACCCAAATAACCCCTACATCCTCAATGCCTACTCGCGAGTTAGGCTCATCAATCTTTACAGTTAAGACATGACGACAGATGTTAAGCACCCAACCATCATTCAAGGTGGAATGGGAATTGCTGTCTCTTCTTGGCAATTAGCACAGCAGGTTGCAATTGCAGGTGAGCTGGGAGTTATTTCAGGTACAGCGATTGATTCAGTTGTAGCGCGTCGTTTGCAAGATGGCGATATTTCAGGCGATATTCGCCGCGCCATGTCGCATTTTCCTAATCAGAAAACGATTGCTGAAATTATGGACCGCTTCTTCATTGAAGGTGGGCGTGCTGGAGATAAACCGTATTTGGATGTTCCAAAGTTAAGCATCAAGGGAAATCTTTTCTCTAATAATTTATTAGCTGTATCCAGTTTTGTTGAGGTGTGGCTGGCTAAAGAGGGCCATAACGGTCTCATTGGAATGAATATTTTGGAGAAGATTCAACTAGCTATTCCCGCTCAACTCTACGGCGCAATGCTTGCCGAAGTTGATTACATTTTGATCGGTGCCGGCATTCCAGCGCAAATCCCACACCTGCTCAATGAAATTTCAGTTGGAAACAAAGTTGCCATGAAGGTTGAAGTCGCAGAAACAAAAGAGAAGCATTACTTGAATTTTGATCCAACTACACTTGGAATTGAAAACTTCCCTATCAAGCGTCCACAGTTTTTAGCTATTGTTTCTTCGCACGCACTCGTCGCCTACCTCAACAAAGATGAAGAGACTAAGCCTGATGGCTTTGTCATCGAGTATCACGTAGCAGGAGGTCACAACGCTCCCCCACGAGCAAAAAATGCGATTGATGAAAATGGCGAATCTGTATATAACGATTTAGATATTCCTAATCTCGAAAAAATCCTGGCATCAGGTTCTCCTTTTTGGCTAGCTGGTGGTTTTGCAACTCCGGCAAAGGTTGTCGAGGCTTTGGCCCATGGGGCTAAGGGTGTTCAAGTAGGTTCAGTCTTTGCCTTGTCTAATGAATCTGGATTCACCCATGAAAATCGCTCAAATATTCTCAACTCTCTTGCAGATCCGACTATGCGTGTTCTCACCGATGCAAGTGCCTCTCCCACCGGATTTCCTTTCAAAGTAATACAGAACAACCAAACTCTTTCCAATGACAATCTCTATAAAGAGCGCACCCGAATTTGCGATCTAGGCTATTTGCGCACGATGTATCAACGCCAAAAGGGTGGCATCGGATACCGATGTCCAGCAGAACCTCTCGATAATTATGAGTTTAAAAATGGCCAAGTAGATCAAGCGCAAGGATCTAAGTGCCTGTGTAATGCGCTCATGGCAGATATCGGGCTAGGGCAAGTGCGACCTGATGGCCGAACTGAGATTTCACTCCTCACATTCGGATCAGACCTAGAGGGTCCACGTGCGATGCGCGAGAAGTACCCAACAGGTTGGAACGCACTACAGGCAATTAATTTCTTAAAGGAACAAATTTCCAAGTAACACAATCTATGATTTAGCTTCTTATGAATCAGATACTGCTTAATGTCCCAGCATTTGCCTTTGCCACACTTTTGTTAGTGATGGTACCGGGTCAGGGTGTTGCGATGGTTTTAAGGCAGTCAATACTTGGTGGAAGTAAGGCGGCATTTCTTTCAGCTATAGGGAACTGTGTAGGAATCCTTACGTGGGCAATCGCAAGTGCTATTGGCTTATCGGCAATCTTTGCTCAATCGCAGACCGCTTATTCAATTCTAAAGTGGGTCGGAGTCAGCTACTTGGTCTTTGTTTCACTCCAAACCTTGTTTGCGCTGCGACATGAGTTTGGAAAATTCGATCTTGAAACAAAAAGTGAAGTTAGCAACTGGGCATCCTTTCGATTAGGACTTATTACCAACCTGACAAATGTTAAGGCTGCTGTCTACGCTGTTGCTTTCTTACCAGCATTTGTTCCCAGTAACTTTTCATTGGCCTGGGGAATTCTCATCTTCGGTTCCATCTGGGCTCTTGTTTCCATCCTCTGGAATATCTTCTTGATCTGGACCGTTAAAAAGTCTTCTCTCTACATTCAGAAACCTGCCGTTAGGCGCACCCTGACAGCGATATCAGCCCTTGGAATTATGGGCTTGGCCATTGGTTTAGCACTTTCGTCAGGTCGTTAATCCCTCTATAAAGGTAAGACTATTTTGAAATATGAGTTCCTGGTCATAATCCAGAGTTGCAACGTGATAACTATTAACCAATTCGATACGCGTTTTATCCTTTGACCCTATCTCAGCCAAGATTATTTCGGTATTAGATACCGGCAGGGTGTGATCCTCAACAGAATGAAATAGCTGGACGGGAACAGTTACCGAATCAAGATTCTTTCGTGTAACTCGTAGCATTTTGAGTGCTTGATAAACCCCTCGCATCGGTGTTGCGTCATATCCCCACTCGGTAATACTTGGGCGCTTAATGTCATTTCCCACACTGGCCCGCATCTTGCGAAAACGTGATGCCAAAAATGATAGTTCAACAGTTATACCTGGGAGATGGATCCAAGGATTAACTAAAATAATTCCTTTGATCGCATCGTTATAGGAAGTAGCAACATTTAGAACTGTGCCGCCACCCATCGAAAGTCCGACTAAAAATATTGTGTCGCAGGTTTTTTGAAGTTCGCTGAGTTCTTTGGCGACCTTGTCCGGCCATTCTTGCCACTTAACTTCATTCAAATCTTCAGCTTTAGTTCCATGCCCGGGCAGTAGTGGCACCCGCACTGTGTAACCCTTGGAATGCAAAAACTCGCCCCATGGACGCATCGACGGTGGTGCTCCGGTGAATCCATGGACAAGAAGAACACCAACATGCGCATTCTTGCCCGAACCAAGTGCAGACCAATCCTGCATCCAACCTGCTGGTGCTCCTTCAATAGCCATAAGAAAATTCTATGGCCTGACTCTTGTCAGTTCAATGACATACCATCACCCTCATGGTGAACATTGGTGAGACTCTTCTTTCGGAGACCACCTTTGCGGTAATAGATCTGGAAACATCTGGTGGCTCTCCACAATCTGGAGCAGGTATTACAGAAATAGGTGTTGTAAAAGTTCGCGGAGGCGTCGTTCTTGGTACATTTCAAAGCTTCGTTGATCCAGGACATTCTTTACCGCCGTTTATTACACAATTAACTGGCATCACCGACGACATGTTGATGTCGGCACCTTTCATCGATGAAGTATTACCAACACTTTTTGAGTTTCTTGGCTCGCCAGATGAGACGGTTTTAGTCGCCCACAACTCCCCCTTTGATATGAGTTTTCTAAAGGCTGCCGCACTTGTCCATGAATATCCATGGCCCGCATATGCAACCGTTGATACTGCCCGGCTCGCCCGAGCTGTTCTAGATAGAGATGAAGTTATCAACTGCAAACTTGGAACACTCGCAGAGTTCTTCAAAGCAGAAACATCGCCCAACCACCGAGCCCTTGATGATGCACTAGCCACAGTTGATGTTTTACATGGAATAATTGAAAGACTTGCTGGTCATAAGGTGCGAACCTTCGAAGAAATGCGAAACTTTCCTTCAAAAAAGAGGCGAGTTAAGCACCCAATTTCTGAGTAAGTTCCGCCCATCGCGCAACCAGTCGAGTTGATGCGCCTGAATCGATTGCTTCGATTGCACGAGAAAGGCCAAGTGCCATTCGATCGTGAAGATTTAAATCGACCCTTCCCTCATATGCGGCAATAGCGGCTGCAGCGTTAAGAAGTACTGCATCACGAGGTGCACCCTTCTCGCCAGCAAAAATAGCTGTGGTGATCCGAGCATTCTCAATTGAATCTCCGCCAACAAGGGCTGAAATTGGAGCACGTTGAATATCAAAATCTAATGGATCGATTGGATCACTCGCAATTTTGCCCCCGCCAATTGTCAATACAGAGGTGGTCGTTGCAAGGGTAATCTCATCCAAACCATCATCACCACGAAAAACAAAACCATCTACTCCGCGATCACTAAGAACCTGAGCCATCACTAAGTGCATACGTTCATTGGCAACTCCAATAGCTGCTGCCTGTGGTTTTGCAGGATTAGCTAACGGACCCAAGATATTAAATACGGTCGGAGTTCCTAGTTCTTTGCGTGCAGGTGCAGCAAATCGCATCGCCGGATGGAAGACGGGTGCAAAACAAAAGCCAATTCCAAGTTCTGTAAAAGTCTTTTCAACACCCACGCCATCAAGTCCGATGTTTATGCCGAGTGCTTCCAGCAGATCTGCTGCCCCTGACTTTGACGATGCAGCTCGGTTACCGTGTTTAACTACCTTGACTCCGGCGGCTGCGGCAATAATCGCAGCCGTTGTTGAAATATTAATTGTGTGGGCGCCATCTCCACCAGTACCAACTGTGTCAACAGCTCGATCCTTGATGGTTATCGGAGCGCAATGCTGATACATCTGCGCAACTAGCGCGCCAACTTCTTCGGCAGTTTCGCCCTTGGCTTTTAAGGCAAGTAAGAATCTTTTGATGACATCGATGTCTGCATTTCCCGTGAGGATTTCATTCATACACCACTGAACATCTGGGGTTTCAAGATCTAGACCGGAGTCCAAACACAAGATGTGTGAATCCCACCGCGATTGAATCATCTCGATATTTAAGCAGAAACGAGTGTTGTGCCGCGGAGTAATTGCGCCGCTGTTTTAGCAAGAGTAAAAGGATCAATTGGATGCACAACAGAGGCCTCAGCCATTGACCAGGCAGCGAGCCATGCATCTTCCTTACGTCCAGTAATAACCAAGACTGGCGGGCAATTGAAAACTTCATCCTTCAACTGGCGGGCAATGCCCATGCCCCCTTCTTGTGCTGCTTCTCCATCAAGAATGAAAAGGTCAGCACGAGGTCCACCACCAATGCTCTTTGCATCGACATAAGCGCGCAAGGCAGAACCCGTGGCGAACTCATGAATCTCATGTTCTGGTAGATCAGCGGCAACTCTCCGTCCCAAGGCAGAGGCAATTGATGCACGAACCGATGAATCATCGGAGTACACAATGATCTGCTTCTTGGTCTCTGACATAGTTGAAAGTCTATTCTCCAAACACTGACCTGGCCTCACTTTTCCGAAAAGGAGCCAGCACTTTTATAGTGATCCGTTTCACCTCAGATGCACTCATTTACGACACCCTATGAGCCCGCTGGCAAGACGCCGAGCCTAATTTCGGGAATAATCGGCTTCATGTCCAGCACAATCGCACACCAGAAGATCACTCGCCCCAACGCAGTAGCTGTGGGCACGATCGTGTGGCTTGCCAGTGAACTCATGTTCTTTGCTGCTTTGTTTGCAATGTATTTCACCATTCGGGCTGTTCAAGGTCCGTCAATTTGGGCGGAATCAACAGTGCTTTTAAACATTCCTTTTGCAGCATTTAATACAACCATTCTTGTTCTCTCATCTGTTACATGCCAATTCGGCGTCTTTGCTGCTGAACGTTTTCAAAGTTATCGAACAGGAAACGTATTTCAATTCACCAGATGGGGAATGCGCGAATGGTTCGCTACGACATTCTTGATGGGTGCATTTTTCGTTTCTGGACAGATCTATGAATACGCAATGTTGGTCTCTGAAGGCAAAACGCTTTCATCGGATGCATACGGCTCGGTCTTTTACGTTGCAACCGGTTTTCACGGCTTGCACGTAACGGGTGGCCTCATTGCCTTTTTAATTGTGATGGTCCGTGTATCAAAGGCCAGACGTTTTACACATCAGCAAGCAACAACAGCAATTGTAGTTTCGTATTACTGGCACTTCGTAGACGTTGTGTGGATCGCACTTTTCTCAGCGATCTACCTCATTAAGTAGTAAGGGAATCAAGTGAAGCGCATATCTCGCTACCGTCGCCACAAGGCGGCTGGACCATTTCTCCTTCTCTTCGCTTTATTTGCTATCGGAACAACTTTTAACGTTGCAAGTGCGACAACTTCTGCAGAAACAACAGCTGCAGATCGCTCAGTGCAGATTGAAGAAGGACGCCAGATATTCCTTAAGGGTTGCTCTTCTTGTCACGGATTAAATGCTGAAGGGGCACAGATAGCACCTTCTCTTATCGGCGTCGGCGCAGCCTCTGTTGATTTCCAAGTTGGTACAGGTCGTATGCCGTTGGCGGAAATGAGCGCACAGGCGATGCGCAAGGATCCAATCTATAGCCCTGAAGAAACAGCAGCTTTAGCTGCCTATGTTGCAACCCTTGCACCTGGACCAGCTATTCCAGCTGAGTCATCTCTTAATTTCGAACGTGATGGAAGTACCGCCGAAGGCGGAGAGTTATTCCGAAATAACTGCGCGATGTGTCACAACTTTGCCGGTCAAGGTGGCGCGCTCTCACAAGGTAAGTACGCACCGACATTGATGGGTGTTGAACCAAAACATATTTATGAAGCAATGGTTACTGGTCCACAGTCGATGCCAGTTTTTAGTGATAAAACAATTACAACCGAAGAAAAAATGTCGATCATCAAGTGGATCAAGGCAGCAGAGAGCGAACCAAATCTAGGTGGCGCGTCACTTGGTCGCGTGGGTCCCGTGACAGAAGGATTATTAGGTTGGGTACTTGGACTAGGAATGCTCATCGGCGTTGCTGTCTGGCTAGCGATGAAGGCGAGATAACACAATGTCTAATGAAATCGAAGCCATACAAGATCCAGGATTGCCTGCCCACGTTCACCGCAAAGCTGACACCGATCCAGCAGCAGCAAATCGTGCCGAGCGCCAAGTAGCAATACTGTTTGGAATTTCTGCACTTGGAACAGTTCTACTAATTGTCTCCTACATATTTATCCCAGATGATCTCTTCATTTTTATTCCTGTTATGGGTAATCAGAATGCGCATCAACTTGGCCTCGGTTTAGGAATGGCAATTTCCTTGTTCTTCATTGGCATGGGTGCTATCCACTGGGCTAAGACATTAATGCCCGACACTGAAGTTGTCGCACAACGTCACGAACTCCGCTCCCCTGACTCTGATCGCAAAGATTTTGTCGATGCGGTTAAATCAGGAGCAGGTGCTGCAGGATTAGGTCGCCGCTCTTTAATTAAGAGATCACTGGGTGCCGCTCTTGGATTATCTGCTCTCTCTCCGCTACTTCTACTTCGCGATTTGGGTCCTTTGCCAGGTAAAGAGCTTGAGAAGACAAGCTGGAAATCAGGTACTTATTTAGTGACAGATCCGGGCAATCGCCGCATCAAAGATTCTGATCTTGAAGTTGGCGCAGTAGCCCAAGTCCTTCCTGAAATTGCAGATCCAGAGCATCGCAAACTGAGCGACATCGCAAAAGACGCTGTCTTACTCATTCGTCTTCGCCCACAAGAGTTCAATCTTGAGGCGGACAAGTTGGCAATGACCCACGATGGGATCATCGCCTTCTCCAAGATTTGTTCTCACATGGGATGCGCGGTGGCGCTCTATGAACAGCAAACTAAGCACCTGTTATGCCCATGCCATCAATCAACATTTGATGTGACTCGGGGGGCCAAAGTTATCTTCGGACCTTCCGCCAGGCCATTACCGCAATTAGATATTACAATTGATGACGAGGGTTACCTCGTGGCACGCCAACCATTCTCCGAACCAGTCGGACCTAGTTTCTGGGAGCGAAACTCACAATGACAGTTGAAGCGCGTTTAGGCACCGTTGCTAACTATGTAGATGAGCGCACTGGCGGTGCGGCATGGATGAAGAAGAACCTGCAAAAGGTATTTCCTGATCACTGGTCATTCCTCTTAGGCGAAGTTGCGCTGTACTCATTTGTTATCTTGCTTTTGTCCGGAACTTTTCTAACATTTTGGTTTGATCCTTCCCAGCGTGAAGTTATTTACGAGGGTAGCTATGAACCTCTTGAAGGCATAAAGATGTCAGCGGCTTACGCTTCCGCCCTACACATCTCATTTGAGGTTCGCGGTGGGCTCTTGATGCGCCAGATTCACCACTGGGCAGCCCTTATCTTTATGGCAGCAATTGTTGCCCACATGATGCGCGTCTTCTTTACCGGAGCGTTCCGCAAGCCACGTGAAGGTAACTGGATTCTCGGTATCGGACTTCTAACTTTAGGAATCGTTGAAGGTTTCCTTGGTTACTCACTGCCAGATGATCTTTTGTCAGGTACTGGAGTGCGTATTGCAGAGGCGATTATTCAAGCCTTACCTGTTGTGGGCTCGTATTTTGCTTACTTCGCTTTCGGCGGCGCCTTCCCAGGTGAAGCATTTATTCCACGTATTTACACCGTGCACGTGTTGCTATTGCCAGGAGCATTCTTGGCGTTAATCACCGCTCACTTAATGTTGGTGTGGTACCAGAAGCACACTCAGTACCCAGGTCCAGGACGCACAGAGAAGAATGTAGTCGGATACCCATTGATGCCTACATACATGGCTAAAGCTGGCGGATTCTTCTTCATCGTCTTCGGTGTGACAGCGTTTTTGGCTGCTGTTGCATCTATCAATCCGATTTGGCTCTACGGTCCATACACCCCGGGACAAATCTCTGCCGGTTCGCAACCCGATTGGTATATGGGATGGCTGGATGGTCTCGTGCGCATGGCTCCCCCAATTGAAACTCAGGCATTTGGTCACACAATTTCCTGGAACATCTTGGTACCGGGGTTGATTATTCCTGGCATCTTGTTTACTGGAATGGCGCTGTATCCATTCATCGAAAGTTGGATAACTGGCGATAAGCGCGAACATCATTTGCTAGATCGTCCACGTAATGCGCCAAACCGCACCGCACTTGGGGCCATGTCACTTACATTTGTGATGGTTACTTTGATTAACGGTGGTAATGACATCATTGCTACCCACTTTGATCTCTCTATCAATCAGATCATGTGGGGTACTCGTTTTGGAGTCTTCCTACTTCCTCCACTTGCTTTTGTGATCACAAAGCGTCTTTGCTTATCATTGCAACGCGCCGACAGAGATTTAGTTCTCCACGGCCGTGAGACTGGAACCCTTCTGCGTTTGCCTCATGGTGAGTTTGTAGAAGTCCACGAACCGATCTCACCAGAGAAGGCATACTTCCTCACTTCACACGAACAGGCTCCAGCACTGGAACTACCTGCCGTTGATGGCCACGGAGTAAAGCGCGCTCATGCGCTACGAAATAAACTTCGTGCACGTATGAGTGTTGCTAACGCAGAAGCGATTCCAAAAGTCTCACTTAACGAACTGAAAGAGATCGAACATCACTAATTAGATATAACAAGCCAAACACCCAGGGCTGTAATTCCTATACCTAGGAAGCCTTGGATGTTTACTTTTTCCCCAAACAAAAAGAATGCCTCTAAAGCTGTCGCGGGTGGAATTAAATAGAGGAGGGAAGAGACTGAAGCAGCACTGCCAGTGTTGAGCAACCAGAGTAAAAGCAGAATTGCACCGACCGATAAGACGGCAATTAGCCACACAAAAGCACCAATAAATTGCCCGCTCCACTGAATACGAGTTCCACCTGTTGCAATTGCGGCTACACCTAAAACTAAACCACTTGCAAGGTACTGATAGGCAGTCCCGGAAATTAGCGGGACATCTGCACCAATCTTCTTTTGCAACAAAGTTGCCGCAGTACTCCCAATTAACGCAACAAGAATGCCAATAACACCGCTTGCGGGGATGTCTTGCTCAAAGGAAGGACCTAACACTAAGACAACACCTATTAATCCAAGTACTAATCCCACAATTTGTTTTGCCCTTAGCTGCTCTCCCAAAACCTTTACAGCCAAGATTGAGACCAACACCGGCTGCAGGCTGGTTACAACCGCGGCCACACCCGCCGGCAATCCCTTGGAAATAGAGTAAAACACTCCCCCCAAATAACATGCATGGAGAAAGAAACCAATCACCGAGGAGCGGGTAATAGCTGATGCACCTATTGCAATAGGTGATTTCATTACCGCAGCGATTGCAAACAAGATAAGTGCTGCGATTAAGACCCGAACTGATAAGAAAATGAATGGGTCTGCAAAGGGCAAACCATACTTCGCACCAATAAAACCTGTGCTCCACAAGAGTACAAAAAGCACTGGAGCGACTCTAGATAATTTTACGCCTCGCAAATCGCCTTCAACCGCACTAATGACTTTGCCATCCACTTGGGATTGTGCGCCATGGCACCTGTCATTTTTAACCAACGGGCTGAATATCCAGGTATGGCGCTTGCATCAAAAGATTCGGTGACTTGTGTGGACGCATTACCTAATTCAGTCAGCTCGTATGACCATGTCCACTTCATTAAATGACACCATGAGATTTTTTTATTCTCCTCAAAAGCTACCACCGTATTTTTGATGCGATATGGGATCTTGATTTTCATAGCCATAGAAAACTTAGCCCCCAGAAACAATCGTTCTGGGCCCGAAACAGAATTCTGAATGGTTTGCGAGCCATCAAATAACTTATGAGATGAAGGGTTTGCGAGTAAATCAAATATTGTGCTAGCTGGGGCGTTGATAATTATTCGAGCAGCTGTGGTGTTTGGGGAATCTGTGGGAAGAATTTCCGCCCGATTATTGCTCATTAATGCGCAGAAGAAGTTGCTGGCTTCTCATATTCGGTGACCATCCCAATGACAGAGATCATCAACGCTCCGAGGCCAATGAGTGAGAGCCACCATCCGATTAACAATCCCAGACCTAGTGTGCAGGCACTGAGTGCAACTGGTAGCGGCCACCAAGAATGTGGACTGTAAAAACCTAGCTCGCCCGCGCCATCTGAAATTTCCGCTGTGAGGTTATCTTCAGGAAGATCTACGCCAATTCGCTTCTGCGTAAACCAAATATAAAAACCGATCATTCCTGCCAAGCAGGCCGATAAAAGTAAGCCGCTAATGCCCAAAGGCTCTCCGCCGATTCGTACATACACAACAGTCACAATTGCATAGAAGAGTGCAAGTCCGCCGAATAACTTCCAAGAGGCCTTCATCTTCTAATGCTTCCCCTCAGTTTTGACATGTGGATGATGTAAATCGAAGGCTGGTCGCTCACTAGAAATACGTGGCATGGATAGAAAATTGTGGCGTGGTGGTGGACAAGAAGTAGCCCACTCAAGAGAGCTTCCATAACCCCATGGATCATCTACGCCAACCATTGGTGCCTTACGAGTGATCCAAATATTTATGAAGAATGGAATCATCGAAAGTGCGAGCAAGAATGAACCAACTGTTGACACTGTGTTCATGAAGGTAAAGCCATCACCTGGAAGGTAATCGGCGTATCGACGAGGAAACCCCTTTATACCTAGCCAGTGCTGAATTAAGAAGGTGAGGTGGAAGCCAACAAACAAGGTCCAGAAGTGAATCTTTCCAAGACGCTCATTGAGCATGCGTCCTGTCATCTTCGGCCACCAGAAGTAAAACCCTGCAAACATTGAAAACACAACTGTTCCGAAGAGAACATAGTGGAAGTGCGCAACTACGAAGTAACTAGCAGAGACTGCAAAATCAAGGGGTGGTGAAGCCAGAATAATTCCTGTGAGACCACCGAATAGGAATGTCACAAGGAATCCCATGACCCAGAGCATTGGTGTTTCGAAGGTTACGTGACCTCTCCACATAGTTCCGATCCAGTTGAAGAATTTAACGCCGGTTGGAACACCAATCAAAAATGTCATAAATGAGAAGAAGGGCAGCAGAACTTGACCACTTGCAAACATGTGGTGCGCCCACACTGAGACGGACAGAGCTGCAATAGCAATTGTTGCTGCAATCAGACCTAGGTACCCAAAGATTGGTTTACGAGAAAAGACTGGCAAAATCTCAGTAACGATTCCAAAGAATGGTAGAGCAAGAATATAAACCTCGGGATGGCCAAAGAACCAGAAAAGATGCTGCCACAGCATGGCTCCACCATTGGCCGGATCAAATAAATGCGAGCCATAGAGGCGATCTGCCTCTAACCCTAGGAATGCTGCTGCTAATGGCGGGAAGGCCAGTAAAACTAAGATCGATGTAAGCAGAACGTTCCAAGAAAAGATGGACATGCGGAACATCGTCATTCCTGGTGCACGCATCGTGAAAATCGTCGTAATGAAGTTAACTCCACCAAGAATTGTTCCAACACCACTGATTGCTAAACCAATTAACCAAAGATCCCCACCGATTCCTGGTGAGTACTCGGAGTTAGACAGTGGTGCATAGGCCGTCCAGCCAAATGAAGCTGCACCGCCAGGTGACAAGAAACCAGCAAAGGTCATCAAGCCACCAAATAGGAAGAGCCAATAAGAGAACATATTCAAACGCGGGAATGCAACATCTGCCGCGCCGATCTGCAACGGCATAATCACATTTGCAAAACCAACGAAAAGAGGTGTTGCAAACATCAAAAGCATGATCGTTCCGTGCATTGTGAAGATCTGGTTGTACTGCTCGTTGCTTAAGAACTGCATTCCTGGACGAGCCAATTCTGCACGCAGAACAAGGGCTAAAACGCCCGCAATCAAGAACCAGGCAAAAGATGTCATCAGGTACATGTACCCAATCGTCTTGTGATCGGTCGAGGTAATCCACTTTACAAAAGATTTACCCTTCGCAGCAGGCATTGGAGCCTTCAAGGTTGTCGTTGGACGTTCTGCGTACGTTGTCATGCTTGGCTCCCCTTAAGTGTTTCTAAATAAGTTTTATACTCCGCTGGTGTTACTACCTTTACGGTGAAAAGCATTTGCGAGTGACTACGTCCACATAAAATGTTGCAACGCCCCGGGAACTCGCCCAATTTATTAGCGGTAAATTCCAGCTCGTTAGTAACCCCCGGAAGATTTTGAATCTGAATCATGAATGCCGGGATCCAGAATCCGTGGACGACATCATTTGAAGTAATTGTGTACCGAACGCGCTCCCCAAGTGGAAGCACCAAGGTAGGAGGTTGAGTTGGAGATCCGGTTACAAGAGCCTTTTCTCCAGCCTCAGGATAGCCGAACTGCCACGACCACTGAAATCCTTTAACGGTTATTTCGTGGGCATATGTATCGGTTTTTTCAGTAATTATGTTTTGTCGTTCAACGGTGAAATAGAAAAGCACCGCAACAATGACGAAGGGAATTATCGTGTATGCAACTTCAACAGGAACGTTGTACTGAGTTTGCTTAGGAAACTCTGGGCCATCCTTTTTGCCGCGATGGAAAACTGCTGGCCACAAAATTAGGATTAATGTAAAGACTCCGACTACACCTGCTGCGATCCATGCTCCTTGCCACAACGACAGCGAAGCATCATTTACGCTTGAAACTCCCTCGGGAAAACCCCAATCCATACTCTTTGAGCAACCTGTTAAGAAAAGAACAGGAAGCAGAAGCAGCGGTGCTCGTAAGCGCGAAAACAGGGTGCGAGGCATAGGTGTAAGGATAGTTTGTATTCGCCCTCAGCGTCGCACGAGCACATTCATCACGAGTGGTGGCGCTCCTCACATCCACGTGAGTAATAACTAGGTCAGATGCTGAGCAATTTCATCCGCAGCGGCTTGGCCATACGCCTCGGCAAATCGGGCAATAAATTCAGGCTTTGTAAAGCGGTATTCCTGAGTACCCAAGGTTTCTATGACATAAGTGGCTATCAAAGCACCGAGCTGTGCGCATCGCTCATGAGAAAGCCCCCATGCAAGGCCGGCGATAAAACCAGATCTAAATGAATCTCCAACACCGGTTGGATCCGTCTTTGATTTCTCCTTCGGGCAGCCGACTTGTACAAACTCCCCCGCCGCACTTTCTACCTTCGCACCCTTTGAACCCAAAGTCACTACTCGGTATGTAACACGTTCCAAAATCTCTCGGTCACTCCACCCTGTTTTTTGCATGGCAAGAGCAAGTTCATACTCATTCAAAAACAGATAGGCCGCACCTTCGATTAACAGCTTAATTTCTTCACCAGTCATACGTGCCATCTGCTGTGAAGGATCGGCCGCAAATGCAATGCCTTGTTGGCGACAGACTTCAGAGTGACGGAGCATGGCCTCAGGATCATCAGGTGAAATCACCATCATGTCTAAGCGTCCAACTTTTTCCATAATTGGACTTAATTCAATGTTTCGAGCCTCTGACATTGCACCTGGAAAAAATGATGCGATCTGATTGAGCTCTTGATCAGTTGTGACAACAAAGTGGGCGGTGTGCAGTGTCTTTGACACTAAAGCGTGTGAGGTGTCGACGCCATGACGTGAAAGCCAGGCATCGTAATCAGCCCAGTCTGTGCCAACGGCTGCAATCAGAATTGGGTTCAGCCCAAGAACACCCATTCCAAAAGCGATGTTTGCCGCACATCCACCACGCCGCACATCCAAACTATCGACCAGAAATGAGAGTGAGACTTTTTCGAGAGAGCCGGCTACGAGTGAATCGGTAAATTTTCCAGAGAAGGTCATCAGGTGATCAATACCAACAGAGCCCGCTACACCAATTTTCATGTGGGGATACTAATGCGAAAAGTGCGGATGCTTAGTTGAATGAATCGCCACAAGCACAAGAACCTTGCGCTTGCGGATTATCAATAGTAAATCCCTGCTTTTCAATTGTGTCAACGAAATCAATCGTCGCACCTGAAAGATATGGGTCGCTCATCTTGTCGGTAATCACCTTTACTGCGCCGAATTCGCGCACGATGTCACCATCCATGTTGCGATCATCAAAGTAGAGCTGGTACTTAAGGCCTGAACATCCACCTGGCTGCACAGCAACGCGCAAATTGAGATCGTCGCGTCCTTCTTGAGCCAACAGAGCAGACACCTTTGCGGCGGCTACATCAGTTAACTGAATTCCAGTTGTTGTCGTTGCTTCAGTTGTCATTGCACTCTCCTTGATTGACTCCTGGTCAAAGCCTACTCCCCCCGTGTCCGGCAAGCGAGTTGAGGAGCGGTTCAACACGGCCTCTATAGTTATGCCATGAGTACACATGAGAGCAAGGGTCGCCCAACCCCAAAACGCAAAGAAGCCGAGTCAAAACGCAAAGTTTCCTCCCTCGCACCCATTGTTACTAAAGATCAAAAGCGAGCTTCTAAAGCGGTAGGCAAGCAAGATCGAATAGCTCAACGCGCCGCATATCTTCGTGGGGATGAAGCAGCATTGCCGGTACGTGATCGTGGACCTGCACGTCGTTTCGTCCGCAACTATGTGGATTCTCGCCGCTCAACTGGTGAATATTTTCTACCCACTATTTTCATCGTTTTAGTTTTGACGCTATTTCCAGTTCCAGCGATTCAATTGGGAGCAATTGCACTGATGTATGCGATGTTAATCATCGCAGTTGTCGACGGAATTCTTCTTTCAAAGAAAATCCGTAAGGCGGTAGAAGAGCAGTTCCCGGGCACGGCCACAAAGGGTCTTGGAATGTATGCCTGGCTTCGTTCAACACAGATGCGACGCCTACGTGCGCCTCATCCTCAAGTATCAGTTAGCAAAAAGAAAAACTAAGCGCGAGGATTCGGGCTTTCATTCTTCTTAGCATCGCGCTCTGGAAGTTTTCCAAGTGCTGTGTCAATTGCCTTCATCACGCCTGCATCTAGCTTTACTCCCGACGCCTTTACATTCTCCTTGACCTGCTTTGGCTTTGTAGCACCCATGATCGCACTGGACACATTTGGATTTTGAAGCACCCATGCAATAGCAAGTTGCCCCATAGTTAATCCGACACCGTCTGCAATTGGTTTTAGCTTTTGAACCGCTTCCAAAACCTCTTCGCGCATCCAACCCTTAATCATGTTTGCGCCACTGCCCTTGTCAGTTGCACGAGATCCTGCAGGTGCTTTCTTTCCAGGCAAGTACTTACCGGTCAAGATTCCTTGAGCCATCGGTGACCACACGATTTGGCCAATACCCTCTTTTTCGGAAAGCGGGACAACCTCTGCCTCAATAACGCGCCATAGAGCTGAATACTGTGGCTGGCTTGAAACAAAGCGGTTATATCCACGAGCATCTTGAATTGCTAATGCAGAGGTGATTTGTGCTGCGTTCCATTCAGAAAAACCAATGTAATGAACCTTGCCGGCACGGATTAGATCATCAAATGCACTTAAGGATTCTTCAATTGGTGTCTCATAATCAAAGCGATGCATTTGGTAGAGATCAATGTGATCTGTCTGAAGTCGCTTCAGGGATGCATTACATGACTCGATGATGTGCTTGCGAGAGAGTCCGCGATCATTTTTGCCTGTGCCTGTTGGCCAGTACACCTTTGTGAATAGCTCATAGGATTCACGCTTAACGCCTTTGAGTGCCTTGCCCAAAACTGTTTCAGCTTTAGTGCCGGCATAAACATCTGCGGTGTCAAAGGTAGTGATGCCAACTTCAAGGGCTGCTTTCACGCACTTGATAGCAGCATCTGATTCGATCTGATTTCCGTGAGTAATCCAGTTTCCGTATGAGATTTCAGAAACGTACATTCCGGTACTACCAAGGCGTCTGTATTCCATGAGCGCAAGCCTATGTCTAGCGCGCCGAGTTGCCAACCTCTGGGGGCTATGGTTTGGTTCGTCTACAACTTAATAGCTCACTTGGTAGGGGAAGTTCGGTGAAAATCCGACGCTGACCCGCAACCGTGAATCTCTTCAATGAGATAAGTCGGATTACCTAGCAAGTGCAGATGAGACAAACACCCGCCGAGGTTTGCGGGGTGTGCTCCTACCACTAGAAGTGTCGAGTAATTCGTCCTATCTGTGTGCGGTTCACTCCCTGTGAGACTCTTTCATATACGAGAGGCCCCACAGCAATGAAGTTCAAAATAGTTCTATCAATAATTCTTCTATCAACATTTATCACACCTCCTGCGCAAGCTGCAGAAAAAGGTTGGCGTTACTGGGGATATTTCCAAACCGCCCCAGGCAAAACAGCATGGACTGCAGCAATGACAGGACCAACAGTTGATATCGCAGATGGCTCGGTTGAAGGTTGGTCATTCGTGTTTAGTTCAGATGACATTCCATCTGTCGAGCCACGAGTAAAGCCTGATTTCAAAAAGATTTGTGCAGGCGTCAAAGCTGACAAAGACACCAAGCGAATTGCAGTAGTAATTGACTTTGGATCCTCTGCCTATTCACCAAAGGGTGAGAAAGTTAAGAAGACAGTTACAACCTGTGTTCGAACTGCAAAGGAATCCCAAGGCATCGATGTCTTGGGGCAAGTCACCAAGATCCGTGCTGCAGGTTCAGGTTTGATTTGTGGTTTAGCTGGTTATCCAGCAAAAGAGTGCGGTGTTGAAATCGCAACTCCCAAAGCACTCATCAAAAAGTAGTTAATGAAAAAACTGTCGCTGCACCCACTGACCTGGTGGATATGGGCTATCGCTTTGGCTATTGCAGTCATTCGATTTGATAGCACCGTGTTCACTATAGGTTGTGTGGGTGCAGTTGCAGTTGTCGTTTTCATCAATCGCGACAATGCGCCTTGGGGCAAGAGTTTTAATTGGACCTTGAAATTATCGGCCTGGATTTTGCTCGTGAGAACACTTATTGGCGTATTGATCGGTGTGCCTATCCCGGGAACAACTCTTTTTACACTCCCGATACTTCCTCTACCTAGCTGGATGCCAGGAATTCGTATTGGTGGAACAGTCACTGCAGAGCGTTTAACATCGGCCTTGACTGAAGGCGTTTTGATTTGCGCAATTATCGTCATCTTTGGTGCTGCAGCCTCACTCACAAGCCCGCACAGATTGTTGCGAGTACTCCCTGTCTACATTTATGAATTTGGTATTTCTGTAGTCATCGCAACTTCAGTTCTGCCGCAGCTTGTCAGTTCAGTGACTCGAATTCGCCAGGCACAAAGATTGCGCGGACAATCCTTACGAGGTTTTGCCTCATGGCGACGAGTTGCAATTCCCTTACTTGAAGAGTCTCTTGCCAGATCTTTAGATCTAGCCGCCGCGATGGATAGCCGAGGCTATGGCGTGAGTAAGAAACGCTCCAGATACCGTCCCATTAAATGGCGGGCTACTGACTCTGCAGTCGTTTTCTCTGCGCTGATAGTTCTCGGTTTATCATGATCAAGTTTTCAAATGTTTCTCTCATTTATCCAAATTCCACAACCACAGTTCTTGAAGACTTAAACCTTGAAATTGCCGAAGGTGAGATGGTTCTCGTAATTGGTCCAACAGGATCTGGCAAATCATCACTTCTTCGTCTGATCAACGGATTGGTTCCTCATCACACTGGCGGAATTTTGGCTGGTGATGTCAGTGTTGATGGACATTCAACTCAATTGGTTAAACCCGGTGGGATGGCACATTTAATTGGGATCGTAGGTCAAAACCCTGCCAATGGATTTGTGGCAGATACCGTGGAGGAAGAACTTGCCTTCGGTATGGAGACCTTGAATCTTCCCAATGATGTTATGCGTAAAAGAGTTGAAGAGGTGCTAGATCTGTTAAGTCTTGCCCCCTTACGAGATCGCTCAATAGCAACACTGAGCGGCGGAGAACAACAGCGAGTAGCAATTGGATCAGCTTTGGTAGCCCACCCAAAAGTCTTAGTTTTAGATGAACCAACTAGTGCACTAGATCCAATCGCAGCTGAGGAAGTTCTATCTATATTGCACCGCCTAGTACATGACTTGAGTCTTACAGTGGTAATCGCTGAACATAAATTAGAGAGAGTCATACAGTTCGCCGACAGAATCGTGCACATCAACGGGGCTGGTATTGCCAATATCGGTACGCCAGAACAAATACTTATGAATTCACCAATCGCTCCCCCGATTGTCCATTTAGCGCGAGCCCTGGGTTTAAAGGAAGTTGGCGTCTCGGTTCGAGACATGCGCAGACTGACCGCTGATATACGTGAGAGAGAATTTGTTCTGGTAGAAGCAGTTTCATCAAAAAGCAGTGACATAGCAATTTCCTTTAACAATGTGTCCGTTGAATATGACGGAAAGCATGCTTTGAAATCTGTTAGTGCAAACTTTTTTAGCAATGAAATTGTTGGGATTATGGGACGTAACGGAGCAGGAAAAAGCTCACTCCTTAAATCCCTGGCTGGTATTTCACAACTGGCAAATGGTTCAGTAGATGTCGCTGGCTTTAATCCGCAAAACCTCAAAGGCAAGGAGCGCAGATCCACGATTGGATTTATCCCGCAAGAGCCAAGTGATCTTTTGTATGGGCAAAGCGTGCACATTGAATGTGATCAGGCTGATAGAGACAATCAGATACCTAGCGGAACTACAGCTCAGATATTGAACCAACTTGTTCCAGGAATAACTGGGACTACTCACCCTCGTGATTTATCTGAAGGTCAAAGATTAGGCCTTGCTTTAAGCATTGTTTTATCCTCAAATCCGGCCGTCCTTGTTCTCGATGAACCCACTCGCGGTCTTGATTATCAAGCCAAGAAAGAGCTGACAAAAATACTCATTGAATTTGCACGCGCAACGGGCAAATGTGTTGTTCTGGCAACTCATGATGTCGAACTAGTTGCTGAATTGGCCACGAGAGTGATGTTCTTGGCCGATGGAGACATCGTGGCAGATGGAACAACACTAGAGGTGCTGCTTTCATCACCAGCCTTTGCACCTCAAGTTTCCAAGGTCATGGCTCCACAGCCGTGGCTCAAGATTTCAGATGTTGTGGCAGCAATTGAGGCGCAACAATGATGCTAACTGCTGGGGTTGTAAAATTTTCAGCCAAGAACGCTGTGGTGCTCTCGATCGCTTCTTTATGTAGCATTGCCGGTTTTGTTTGGCCATTTTTCTACGCAGGAAAAGATCTACCTAGAACGCAGCTTTTCTTCTTGATTGCAATCGTTGCTGCATTTCTCTTAGTCATAGTTGAAATCTCATCTGCGCGATTAGATGCTAAGTCTGTTGCATTGCTGGGCGTGTTAGCAGCTCTTATTGCTGCGCTACGACCACTAGGAGCAGGTGCAGTCGGAATTGAACCAATGTGGTTTGTTCTGATTTTAAGTGCGCGTGTATTTGGAGCATCATTTGGTTTCCTCTTAGGCATCATCTCTATGTTTGCATCAGCATTGCTAACAGGCGGGCTCGGGCCTTGGTTGGGCTACCAAATGTTTGCTGCTGCATGGATCGGGATGGCTGCAGGATTGTTGCCCAAGAGAGTTTCTGGCAAATCTGAAGTTGTAATGCTTCTTGTATTTGGCGCATTGGCTGCCGGAACTTTTGGAATCCTCATGGATCTACAATTTTGGCCATGGGCGTTAGGTAGCAATACTCAGCTCTCCTATATCTCCGGCGGTTCGATATCTGAAAACTTTGGCCGCTTCATCACATTCCACTTTGCAAGCGCGATGGCGTGGGACATCCCTAGAGCAATTTTTACCTGCGTATTAATTGGTTTCACTGGACCATCTGTTTTATCCGCACTTCGCCGCACATATACACGTGCGGCTTTTTCAACGCCGGTTGTTTTTAGCGAACGTGTGAAGTAACAAAAGGAAGTTTTACGACTTCAGCTTGTGATTCCCGGCCTCTCACATCAACAGTGAGTTGGTCCCCTATTGCAACATCCTTTGATACTAAAGCCAAAGCAATTCCGTGTTTAAGAGATGGCGAGAAGGTTCCGCTTGTTACTTCGCCAACTACTTCACCTTGAGAGTTCTTAACACTCATTCCTGCTCGTGGGATTCCGCGATCTATTGACTTGATTGCAACGCTCTTACGCTCCACTGATCCATTCTTTTGTGAAAGTAATACATCAGATCCAATAAAGGATTCTTTCTTCCAGCCAACGGCCCATGACGCACTAGCTTCAACTGGAGAAATGGCAAGAGAGAGTTCATGTCCGTGCAATGGATAGCCCATCTCGGTTCGCAATGTGTCGCGAGCTCCGAGGCCACAAATTAGTCCATCAAGGAGGGCAATCGCTGCGACTAAGGCATCCCAGACAGCTACAGCATCTTTGGCGTGTGGCAGTAATTCATAACCCATCTCGCCTGTGTATCCTGTTCGACATAAAATTACATCCGCACCAGCAATAGAAACATGCGCAAAAGCCATGTAATCAATATCTGTATTGATCCCAAGTGCTTCTAGAACTTTAGGAGCTAGCGGACCCTGCACCGCTAGTACGGCGTAATCATTATGCAGATTTGCCACCGTTATTTCAGATGGTGCTTGCTTTTGCAACACAGCAACAACATCTGTTGTGTTCGAGGCGTTTGGAACCAGGAAGAAATCTGTCTCACTGTTTCGATAAGCAATTAGGTCATCAACAACTCCGCCCTGTGGCGTGCATAGCAATGTGTACTGAGCAGACCCGTCTGCGATCTTTGTCAGATCATTTGTGAGGCATTGATTTAAGAATGCGAGAGCCCCAACTCCTGTGACTGATGCCTTGCCCAAGTGGGAGACATCAAAGATTCCCACGCGCTCACGGACAGCGGCGTGCTCAGCTAGGACCCCTGCACCTGGATACTCAATTGGCATCATCCACCCACCAAAATCGGCCATCTTGGCGTTGAGGTCCAGATGCTTTTGATTGAGAGGCGAGATCTTCATTGCACAAACCTACCAATACATCTATTAGGCTTCCTCTTATGAGCACACTAAAGATTTCTGATGGCGTCGTAAAAGATGAGGTTCTAGTTTTAGGACTCTCCTCAACAAATTCAAAGGGCGGCATCGCTATTGAGTCCGGAGATATGGCTATCGACACCAAGACGATTCTTTCGCAGTTGGTCGATATGGGTGCCACCGGAAAAGCTGATGAGATAACAAAACTTCCAGGTTCCCATGTTCGTCTTTTGGTTTTTACCGGCCTTGGAAAGAAATCTGCAACTTACACACATGAGACATTACGAAGAGCGGCAGGTAGCGCGTCCCGTGCGTTAGCCGGAAACTCTGCAGCGACATTTTCTTTGCCTGCAAAGAGTTTGGCTGAGGTTGCTGCCGTTGCAGAAGGCGCAGCCCTTGGCGCTTACTCATTTACAGAATTTTACGGCTCAACCAAAGATGATCACAAAGCTCCTTTAAAAACCATCACCGTGCATTCAAAGTTGGCATCATCTGCGCAGGCAAAGGCATCGGTAGTTCGAGCAGCGGTCATTGCAAAATACACCTACCTAGTGCGCGACCTCATCAATACTCCCCCAAGCCACTTAACTCCAGATTCATTTACCAAGAAGCTGGCTGCGGTAGTTAAGTCTGCGGGCGGCGCGAAATCTGGATTGAAAATTCAGATCTGGGATGAGAAGCAACTTAAGGCACAAGGCTTTGGTGGAATTATTGGTGTTGGTCAAGGATCTGCTAACCCGCCACGTTTGCTTCATATTTCTTACACGCCTAAGGGCAAAGCAGCTAAGTGCTACGCCTTTGTTGGTAAAGGAATTACTTTTGACACCGGTGGTCTCGCACTAAAGCCTGCAGCCGGTATGGAGGCAATGAAGTCTGACATGAGTGGTGCTGCAGCTGTCAGCGCTGCCGTCATTGCGATTGCAGAGCTAAAGTTAAATGTTGCAATCGAGTCATGGGCACCACTTGCCGAAAATATGCCAAGTGACACAGCAACTCGACCATCCGACATCATCACAATCTTTGGTGGCAAAACAGTTGAAGTGCTCAATCCAGATGCTGAAGGTCGACTTGTCCTTGCCGATGCATTAATGAAGGCGCAAAACTCAAAGAATAAATTAGATGGAATCATCGATGTCGCAACATTAACCGGCGCACAGGTTGTGGCACTCGGAACGCGCACAAGTGCGGTCATGACAAACAACCAAGAGTTCAGCGATGATTTCTTAGCTGTTGCGGCACAATGCGGCGAACAGTTCTGGCCTATGCCTTTGCCAGAAGAGCTCCGTGCATCACTTGATTCACCGGTAGCAGATCTTGCAAACATCGGGGATCGAATGGGTGGCATGTTAGTAGCTGGCCTTTTCTTGAAAGATTTTGTAAACCCTGAACTTCCATGGCTTCACCTAGATATTGCAGGACCTGCCTATAACGAGGCAAAGCCCCATGGCTACACCCCAGTTGGCGGAACGGGCATTGCCCTTAGATCACTTGTGACATTGGCCGAACAAGCGTAAATCTGCCCCTAAGCATTTAGAGGTTTGACCCTGTTTGAGGCAAGATAGGCACATAGCCCGCATGGGCCTGTGAGAGGAGCTGTTCATTGTCTCAATTTGATCTCGTCATCCTTGGTGGTGGCAGCGGGGGTTATGCCGCAGCATTACGCGGCTCGCAGTTGGGTCTTTCCGTAGCCCTGATCGAAGCAGACAAAGTCGGCGGCACATGTTTGCACCGTGGGTGCATTCCTACAAAAGCTCTTCTTCACTCAGCTGAAATCGCGGATGGCGCGCGAGATGGTGCGCACTTTGGAGTTAAGTCAACATTTGATGGCATAGATATGGCCGGAGTAAATTCATACAAAGATGGCGTGATCAATAAGTTGTATAAAGGTTTGTCAGGTCTAGTTAAGTCTCGTGGTGTTACCTTTATTGAAGGTCATGGAAAATTAGTAGCAAAAGACACCGTTGAAGTTAACGGAACCCGCTACACAGGCAAGAATGTCATTCTTGCAACAGGATCCTACGCAAAGACATTACCAGGACTTGAAATTGATGGCGAAAAGATTATTACCTCAGATCACGGAACAAAGTTGAACTATGTTCCAAAGAGCGTCATAGTCTTAGGCGGCGGAGTTATTGGCTCCGAATTTGCATCAGTGTGGAAGTCATTTGGTTCTGAAGTGACAATAATCGAAGGCTTGCCACATTTGATCTCACTTGAAGATGAATCATCTAGCAAGCAGCTAGAGCGCGCATTTCGCAAGCGTGGAATTAACTTTGAGTTAGGGGTGCGATTCCAGTCTGCAGTTAAGACCAAAAAAGGCGTTACTGTCACACTAGAAGATGGCAAGACTTTTGACGCTGAGATCTTGATGGTCTCTGTTGGACGTGGGCCAGTTTCTTCAAATATTGGATATGAAGAGCAAGGTATCGCGATGGATCGCGGATACGTCTTAGTTGATGACAAGTGCCGCACCAATGTGCCAGGAATCTGGGCTGTTGGAGACTTAATCCCAACACCGCAGCTAGCTCACGTTGGCTTTGCAGAAGGCATTTTAGTTGCCGAAGAGATTGCAGGATTAAATCCGCGTGCAATAAATTATGATGGCATTCCACGTGTTACATACTCAGATCCTGAAGTTGCATCAGTTGGTTTAACCACAGCTGAGGCAAAAAAGCGTGGCCATGATGTTGTTGAACTTTCATATGATCTAGCTGGTAACGGTAAGGCACAGATTCTTAATACCGCAGGATCTATCAAACTCATTGCTCAAAAAGATGGACCAATCCTAGGAATCCATATGGTTGGCGCAAGAGTTGGCGAATTGTTAGCTGAAGCAGAATTAATTTATAACTGGGAGGCACGTGCAAGTGATGTGGCTCCTTTGATCCATGCACACCCAACACTGTCAGAGGCAATGGGCGAAGCTCATATGGCTCTTGCCGGCAAACCGCTTCACGCACACGGATAACCAAGGAGAAAACAGATGACATTTTCAGTAACGATGCCAGCACTTGGCGAAAGCGTTAGCGAAGGCACAGTCACTCGTTGGTTAAAAGCTGAAGGTGATCACGTAAACGTCGATGAGCCGCTCCTAGAAGTCTCAACTGACAAGGTTGATACCGAGATTCCTTCACCTGTTGCAGGAATTCTTCAAAAGATAGTTGTGCAGATTGATCAGACTGTTCCAGTTGGAGCAGAACTTGCAATTATTGCTGACGGTGCTGCCGCACCTGCACCCGTAGCTGCCGCACCTGCAGTAGCCCCACCTGTTGTTCAAACTCCTGCGCCAGCACCAGTTGCTGCTGCGCCAGTTGCAGCAGCTGCGCCCTCTGGTACCGGAACTGTTATCACTATGCCTGCCCTCGGTGAGAGTGTCTCCGAAGGAACAGTTACCCGTTGGTTAAAAAACATTGGTGACTCAGTTGCAGTCGATGAAGCACTGCTAGAGGTTTCAACTGACAAGGTTGATACCGAAATTCCTTCACCTGTTGCAGGAACTCTTCTTGCTATTGATGTTGCAGTTGATACAACTGTTCCAGTTGGTGCGCGTCTTGGATTAATTGGTGCTGCTAACGGCGCAGTTGCGGCTCCAGCACCAGTTGTTGCCGCGCCAGTAACCCCACCTCCTGCACCAGTTGTTGCAGCACCAGTTGTTTCGGCTCCAGTTGCTGCACCTGCGCCGGTTCAGTCCGCGCCAGTGTCACAACCAGCAGATGCTTATGTCACTCCCCTAGTTCGCAAACTCGCAACAGAGCTCGGCGTCAATCTTGCACAAGTTACTGGCACAGGAATCGGCGGAAGAATTCGTCGTGAAGATGTTGAAGCACTTGCCCGTCCCGCAACACCTGTTGCACCTGCACCTGTTGCACCTGCACCTGTGACAGCCACAGCGAAGGCACCATCGGTTTCTGTTTCACCACTTCGTGGAACTAAGGTGAAGATGTCTCGTCTTCGCAAAGTAATCGCGGTACGAATGGTTGAATCACTTCAGGTTAGTGCGCAATTGACAACAGTTATTGAAGTAGATGTGACAAAGATCGCACGTCTTCGTGATCGCTCTAAAGCAAGCTTTGAAGAACGCGAAGGTGTAAAACTCTCATTCCTACCGTTCTTTGCAGTTGCTGTATGTGAAGCACTTAAGCAACATCCAGTACTTAACTCTTCCGTTGAGGATGACGAGATCACTTATCACGGCGCAGAACATCTAGCTGTTGCGGTTGACACTGAGCGAGGATTACTTGTTCCGGTGATCGCAAATGCTGGTGATCTAAACATCGGTGGCATAGCGCGAAAGATTGCAGATCTCGCAGCCCGCACGCGCGATAACAAGGTAACTCCTAATGAATTAGGTGGCGGAACATTTACTCTGACAAACACAGGAAGTCGCGGCGCTTTGTTTGATACCCCAATTATTAACCAACCTCAGGTTGCAATCCTTGGTTTAGGCGCAGTTGTTAAGCGTCCAATGGTTGTTCGTGGGGAAGATGGCGGAGAATCAATTGCTATTCGTTCCATGGTTTATCTGGGACTTTCATATGACCATCGTGTCGTAGATGGCGCAGATGCAGCACGATTCTTAGTAACTCTGAAAGAACGCCTCGAAGGTGGCGCTTTCGAGTCAGATCTAGGACTGTAGGTCAGTTATGTCAGTTCCGCAACGCATCGCAATAACGGGTGCCTCAGGACTTATCGGTACCGCACTTGTTGGTCACTTAAAAAGTGAGGGTCACACTGTTCAACGCTTGGTGCGCCGTGCACCAGTTGCAGCAGATGAGGTGCAATGGGATCCACAAACCGGGTTTGTAAATCTTGAACCACTTCGTGGTGTTGACGCAATCATTCACTTAGCTGGCGTTGGTGTTGGCGACAAGCGATGGAACAAAAAGTACAAGAGTGAAATTCTAAATTCCAGACTGCTTGGTACAACAGCGATTGCAAACGCCGTGGCAGAGCTCAAGCCCCAGGTGTTTATTTCAGCCTCAGCTATCGGATGGTATGGCGAAAGTGGAAACAGAGCAGTTGTTGAAACCGATCGCGCCGGAGATGACTTCTTGGCAGCTGTTTGCCGCGAATGGGAAGCTGCAGCAGACCTTGCAGGTGAGGTTCGCACGGTAAAGCTTCGTACTGGTTTGGTGTTAGACCCAACGGGCGGCGCCCTTGGAAAGATGCTTCCACTATTTCGTTTAGGTCTTGGCGGAAAAATGGGTAATGGAAAACAATGGTGGTCATGGATCACTCTGCACGATCAAATCAGAGCGATTGTTTTTGCATTGGAAAATCCAATTTCAGGTTCAGTGAACGTAACCGCTCCAAATCCTGTTACTAATCAGGAATTTACTTCAGCGTTAGCACGCGCAATGCACCGTCCAGCGCTCTTTCCTGTACCAGCTCTGGCGCTAAAGATTGCTATGGGTGGTTTTTCATCTGAGATTCTTGGATCTAAGCGCGTTATTCCGCACATTCTTCAAGAAGCTGGCTTTACCTGGGATTACCCACACATCTCTGAAGCACTTGCACAACTAGTCGAGGATTAATTGAGCCGCAAGGCGTCCTGAAAATAGGGCCCCTTGCTGTGATGGGACAGTGCGGTGATCACCGGCAACATAGTGATGATCGCTAATTTTTATACTTTGTGACAATGCCCGTCCTACAGAGTGAATTGGCAATGCAGCAGGAATCTCATACTTGGCAATGAACTGCCAAGCATAGGTATCTACTCCCCACATGATCGCTAAATGCCGTCGTACATCAGATTCAGTGACATTCAAATCAGTTGTTGTTGAAATCAGATGGTGACTTTTAGGTGCGTAATTAGAAGAAATGTCTGACATGACTACTGAATTAATAATCGGACCACGCCTTTGACCATCAACGATTAACCGCCCATTTCCCGATGGATTTTCGGCATCGGCGTGATACCAAGTAATACAGCCGGCCATGCGTGGTACTTCTGGTAGGCCAAGTAGCTGCGTAGCAGTTGTCGCATCTGTTGCAATCAGAATCTTGTTGGCTGTGTAAGTGCCATTATTGGTATGCACAGATGTTTGGTCTAAACGATCCACCCGAGTGTTATAGACGATATTTCCAACACGGTTTGCAAGCGCTTTAGAAAGTTCGCCAACTCCGTTGCGCGGGACACCGGGCTTTCCACTGACGAAACTTTTAATAATCGAATGTCCATACATTGAATCAACGTTATCTGGGTCTGTTAAGAACACCCCTTGTAAGAATGGACGCAACACTCTTTCAAAACATGTTCCGGTACTACGAAGAGCTTGCCCGATCGACTCACCTGGTTTTGCTTTCCCGGCTATGAATCTCAAGAGCGCGAGCTTTTCTGGAATCGTGCCAGTTGCTTTATTCAACGCAGTCCAAGGTACTTGGCGCGGATCACCAATTGCATGACGTCGATCCCCTAGACACACTTCAATCACTCTAGGAGCTTCAATAAAATCCAATTCTTTGATCACATTGAGCTCTTGCAACGCCGGGTATTGCGCATTTATTAGTTGAAACCCGCGATCACAAATGAATCCGTCTATAACATCACTTGCTACTCGACCACCCGCGCGATCTGATGATTCAATCACCGTTACATCAACACCTGCGGCCTCCAGATAAATTGCTGCATTTAACCCCGCTAAACCCGCACCAACAATCAGAACCTCAGTGTGCACGTGTACCAATTTCACGGGCTTGATCAATTAATGCCGCAACTAACAGTGCATCTGAATTAGGGATCGGCCATGGCGAACCTGTCGTGATTGCTAATTCAATTGCCTTATAGAAATGGCCGTAATTTCCTGGAATGGACTCAATCTCTTCAACAAGATCTCCGCGATGTAAAAATGCTGGTGAAGTAGTCGGATAGGTCCAGGTTCCATTTTCTGGAAACTTACCCGCGCGCAAAAGAGCCTCCTGCGGATCTAAATCACTTATAACTAGCGCTCCTTTGGTACCCAATATGCGAATACGGGGACCAGGTGCACCAACAACGGCACTTGCTGAAAGATAGGAAGTCACACCACTCTCGTGCTGTAGAACCAAGACGGAATCATCATCTGCTCCCCCACGAAGTGAGCGAACTGTGGCGGTAACAAGTTCTGCCCTGCCAAACCAATCGATAGCAGTTGAAATCAAATGGGGTTGCAAATCTAATAGTTGCCCGCCTCCATCGGCAGCAGACATGTTCTCCCGCCATGACGTTACATTTAGATCTGGTCTAAATCTTTCAAAACGCGAATCTAGTCGGTGAACATCACCCAGTACTCCACTTGCTAAAACCCTCTTAATTGTTAGGGCGTCACTATCCCAGCGGCGATTAAAGAAAGTTGAGACCGATACACCGGCAGTTTCGCCAGCGGTAACAATCTCTTGCGTCTCAGCAAGGGTGCGACCCATCGGCTTATCGACAACCACAGGGATACCCGCCTTTATCGCGGCTAGGGCGTGTTGGGCATGAACCAAATTTGCTGATGCCACAACTACTAGATCAAGCTGCTGTGCCACCAACTCTTCAATAGTTGCAACAACTGTGGTGTTTGGAAAATCTAAGAGTGCATGTGCTGAACGCTCTGGATTTCCAGTTTGTATAGCAGCAACATCAAAGCCACATCCCTTAAGCAATGGTGCGTGAAAGTATCGCCCGGCTAATCCATACCCCGCGATACCAACACGTAAGCTCATACTTAACTGTTCTGTAACTTAGAAGGCCACCAGACTTTTCCACCTATGTCGTGGACGAGTGCGGGTACTAATATCGTGCGGACAATCAAAGTATCAAGCAGAACACCGAATGCGACTGCAAAACCCAGTTCTGCTAAGAACACCAGTGGTAGTACTCCCAACACTCCAAATGTTGCAGCTAACACGATTCCTGCAGAAGTAATAACACCACCCGTAACAGTTAATCCCTTGATTACACCAGCCCGAGTTCCGATCTTGGCACTTTCTTCTCGCACGCGAGTCATCAAGAAGATGTTGTAATCAATTCCGAGTGCCACCAAGAAAATGAAGGCAAATAATGGGAATGATGTGTCTGCACCTTTAAATCCAAAAATATGCTCAAACACAAGCTGGCATGCACCTAGGGTTGCAAAGAATGACAATACGACAGTGCCTAAAAGTAACGCTGCGGATAAAATGCTGCGTAGAAGTAGCCCAAGAATTAAAGTAATGAGAACCAAAACAATTGGGATAATTGTGCGGTTGTCCCGATTTGCCGACACATCTGTGTCAAATGCAACGGCAGTACTTCCTCCAACAAGAATCTTTGGATCAATGGTGTGAACGGCTTTTCGAATGATAGGAATGATTTCACGCGCTTCCACTGAGTCCGGATTAAGGGCCAGAGTTGCATTTAAAACTACTAATCCATCAACTACCTTTACTTCAGAAAGTGGTTGTCCAGGGATAGCAGGTGTTATGCGCATTGGTTCAACTGATGAAACACCTTCAACCCTTTTAAGGGCCGATGAAACTGAGTCAACGAGTGATACCGGAACAATCAATTCCGTTGGTTGTCCTGAGCCTCCAGGGAAGTGCTCAGCCAATCGTTCAAGACCAACAACGGAATCTGGGCGCTGGGTGAATGCATCAGCTGTAGATAATCCCCGTGCGTTGAGAGTTGTTGAAAAACCTGCCAAAATTGAAAGAAGGATCGCGGTGAGAATCCAGAGTTTGCGAGGGCGCTTCTCAACTGCCGTACCGATCTTGGCCCACGTGCCCGTTAGTTGAGAATTAACATCATCGTTTCTAGGAATTCGCGGCCAGAAAACCCAGCGACCGAATGCGATCAAGAGTGCAGGCAGTAAGGTAAGAATCGTCACGACAGCTGCTGCAATACCGATCGCACCAACCGGACCTAATCCGCGGTTTCCAGAGAGATCGCTCAGCAACAACACCAATAACGCAGAGATTACGGTGGCACCAGATGCCACGATTGGTTCAAAGACACCTTTTAATGCAGCCTTCATCGCATCTGCTGGATGATCATGGTGGTGTAACTCTTCGCGGTAACGAGAGATCAATAGAAGCGCGTAATCTGTTGCAGCGCCAAGCACCAGGACTGAAAGAATTCCTTGGGACTGTCCGTTAAGGTCGATGACATTGTTCTTGGTCAGGAGATAAACAAGACCACCAGCGGTTGATAATGCAATGACCGCGGAAAACAGTGGCAAAATCCAAAGAACGGGAGATCGGTAAACAACAATCAAGATAAGTGCAACGACGCCCAATGTTGTTAGAAGTAGTGAGGAGTCAATTCCCTCAAATGCGCCAAACAGATCGCCAAGGAGTGCACCAATTCCGGTGACATTTGAAACCAATCCCACACTTTTTGCGAATTCTGCTGAGTCTTCTCTCAGTGTTTCTATCACTCCAGGCAATGCAGGTTTGTCGTTTGGTAGTAAGTCCGTTGCGATTTCAGACTTAAAGGGCAGATTGACAAGAAGGGCTTTGCCATCTTCGGAAGGAAAAGCAAAAATTTGCTCATTTTCATTTAAGTATGTTGAGATCGGAACATCTGTGCCAATGATTTTTTTAGAACCAATTTGTGCGAGATGAGCGTTGAGAGCGGCGATTTTGGATTCATCTACTTCTCCAACATAGAGAACTAAGGTCGGTATGTTCTGATTTTGATCTTGATTAAACTTCTCAATAATTTTTGCTGCCTGAGTCGATTCAGCGCTATCTGGCAAAAAGGCTGAATTGTCATTTTCTTGGACCGTCGAAAGCTTGCCAAAAAGGGGGCCAAAGACGCCACTTGCGCCAAACCACAAGAAAATAATCAGTAGTGCATAGGCAAGTGGGCGGCGGCTCTTCCTTATTGATGCAGACGACACTGTGTGAGACCTTTCGACCTTGAATTGGTAAGAAGCCAAGCCTACCTTTAGGCTATGGGCGTGCCAGTCCTTGAAACTCAATCCGCAGCATCCATCACACTTTCGCGCCACGGATTAGTCGATTATCAAAAGGCCTGGGATCTGCAACGACAAATTCACGCAGATGTTGCCTCTGGTTCATGCCCTAATACTGTGTTATTGCTTGAGCACCCTTCCGTGTATACGGCGGGACGCCGAACCGAAGATGCAGAACGCCCTACTGATGGCACTCCTGTTATCGATGTTGACCGCGGAGGCCGCATCACCTGGCATGGTCCAGGCCAACTTGTTGGATATCCAATTGTGAAATTGCTAAAACCTACTGAACTTGTGGGCTTTGTTCGCGAAATTGAAGCCGCACTCATTCTGGTGTGTGCTGATTTAGGTGTGACCGCGATCCGGATTGAGGGACGCTCTGGAGTGTGGATTCAAGATGCTCGAGGCGACAGGAAAATTGCAGCGATCGGAATTCGCGTAGCAAAAGGTACGACAATGCATGGCTTTGCATTAAATGTTAATCCCGATCTTGCGGCGTTTAGACAGATTGTGCCCTGTGGAATTGCAGATGCTGATGTCACATCACTAGAGATAGAGCTTGGCCGATCAATTACAATTGATGAAGTTGCACCACTAATAGAGCGACATGTTCTTGAATCATTGAGAAAAGTGAGCGCATGACAATGGCACCTGAAGGTCGCAAGCTTCTTCGCATTGAAGCTCGTAATGCCGAAACACCAATCGAGCGAAAGCCAGAATGGATTAAGACCCGCGCAAATATGGGTCCTGAATACACACGACTTCATAGTCTTGTTAAATCCGAAGGTCTACACACCGTCTGCCAAGAAGCGGCTTGCCCTAACATCTTTGAATGTTGGGAAGATAAGGAAGCAACTTTCTTAATCGGTGGAGATCGCTGTACTCGTCGATGCGATTTTTGCAACATTGACACAGGAAAACCACTAGCAATTGATCGTGCTGAACCATTCAAAGTTGCAATGTCTGTTAAGACTATGGGGTTGCGTTATGCGACCATAACCGGTGTTACACGTGATGATCTTGAAGATGAAGGATCATGGCTATATGCAGAGACAATTCGTAAAGTCCACGAGTTAAATCCCGGAACCGGTGTTGAGATGTTGGCCCCAGATTTCAATGCAAATCCTGATTTACTGAACCCGATCTTTGAAACCAGGCCGGAAGTTTTTGCCCATAATCTTGAAACCGTTCCACGTATTTTCAAGCAAATTCGCCCCGCCTTTACTTATGAAAAGTCATTGCGCGTTTTGAGAATGTCTCAGGACTTTGGTTTGATCACAAAATCTAACTTGATCCTTGGTCTAGGCGAAACACGAGAAGAAGTGTCACAAGCACTTGTAGATCTACACAGTGCAGGCTGCGACTTGATCACAATTACGCAATATTTACGTCCTACCAATAAGCACCACCCAGTGGAGCGTTGGGTTAAACCACAGGAGTTCGTTGAACTGGCACAAGAAGCAGAAGAAATAGGTTTCTTGGGGGTAATGAGTGGACCACTTGTTCGCTCTTCTTACCGTGCTGGACGCCTCTATAAGCAAGCCATGGACAAGAAGGCGGCTCGTGGCTGATCTGGTCTATCCCCCAGTAATTGTTCTCGTGAAGACCTTCTGGAAATACCTAGGATTTAATTTTGATTTTCAAGGACAGGACAATGTCCCTCGTAAGGGTGGCGCAATTCTTGCCATCAATCACACAAGTTATTTAGATTTCGCACTCGCCGGGACCGCAGCCTTACCAGCTAAACGTTACGTACGTTTCATGGCCAAAAAAGAGTTATTTGATAACAAGGTAGCTGGACCTCTGCTGCGCGGAATGCACCACATCAATGTTGACCGCAGTAATGGCTCTGCATCTTTTGTTGCCGCATTGCGCGCCCTTAAATCTGGTGAAATTATTGGCATCTTTCCTGAAGGAACAATTTCAACTAGCTTTGAAATCAAGGGGTTGAAATCTGGAGCGGTTCGTTTAGCGATAGGTGCTGGTGTTCCCGTGATACCCACAATTGTGTGGGGTGGTCAGCGCGTCTATACAAAGGGCGTTAAACCAAGTTTTAAGCGGGGCAAAATTCCTGTCACTGTTTCTTTCGGTGAGCCAATTTCCTACTCTCGCGATACTGATGTTGAGGTTGCTGAAGCGCATCTGCGCGAAGTAATGATCCAATTGTTGCGTGATGTCCAAGAAAAATACCCTGATAGCCACGTGGGCCAGCGCTGGGCGCCAGTACGTCTTGGTGGAACCGCCCCTGCCCCACTAAACTAAGAGTATGTTTAAGAGAAAAGCTAAAGAAAAGAAGATCAAAACTCCTCGTTTTCAAACCATTCGTGATGCTTATAAAGTCACCAAGCAGGTTAAGCCTTGGATCTCAGTAGCACTAGCCGGCATTTTTCTGGCGTCATGGGCTATCGGAATCGGTGTTGGCGCAGCAGTTGATCATCCTTTCTACTTTGCTTTTATCTCCTTCCCTCTTGCCGCACTACTGACTCTTTTGTTTTTCACTCGCCAAGCAGGAACTGCTGCTTATGCTGCAATTGATGGGCAAATCGGTGCCGGCGCAAGTGTCTTGATGGCTATTCGCAAAGGATGGACAACAACTCCGGCTGTAGCTGTGGCTCGTAATCAAGACATGGTGCATCGCAGTGTTGGTCGCGCCGGAATTGTCTTAACGGGTGAAGGTTCTCAATCTGTTCGACAGATGATGGCTGATGAAAAGAAAAAAGCCGAACGTTTTGCACCAGGAGTTCCTGTGATTGAGATTCTTGTTGGAAAAGAAGATGGCCGAATCCCAATTCAGAAGCTGCAACGTCATATGCGTCGTCTTCCAAAGAAGTTGTCTGCTCATCAAATGCGCGAAGTACGTGCGCGCTTAAAGGCTGTTGGCGGAATGTCTATGCCAATTCCAAAGGGACCGATGCCAACTCGAGCACCTAGGGGTCGCTAATCTCTAGTTAAAACAGAGCCGCTCAATCGCTCGTGCATTCCTCTACCGTTTTCATCAAAGGTGATCGCAAAAATTACTGTTACTAGCAACGCTGAACGAATCAGGGCTTGAATCGGAGAAATCGCACCCCCATCGGCAAATCGAATGATGCGAATTCCGAAGATTTTGTGTCCCAGAGTTGCCCCTTGAAGCGCCGAGAGGATTGATATCTCGGCAAAGAAAAGAGCTAGAACCGCCAGTGAGCGATTTGGGGCCATCGCACCCACGCCTCCGGCAGAGGCGGCCACGATGAAGTAGCAGGCTAGCCAGTCGACCATTAAGGCGGCAAAGCGGCGACCGAGGGTTACACGCTTGAATTGAAAGCTCATGTGGCTAGGGTAACTGGCAATCAGCCCAGACGTAACATGGATTTAACAAGCGGGTTATGTCAATTTCACCCTATGGACCTAGTGTTCAACTACTCAAAGCGCGCAAGGCTCAATGATGAGAGATTTAGCGCATCACATGTGAAATTGGGAGAAGCATGTTTAAGAACGCAGCAGAAATCTTTGCATACATTAAGAAAGAGGATGTCAAACTTGTTGACGTCCGCTTTACAGATTTACCTGGCATCCAGCATCACTTCAATGTTCCTGTTGAATCATTTGATGAAGCGGTATTTACCGATGGCCTAATGTTTGATGGTTCATCTATTCGCGGGTTCCAAACAATCAATGAATCAGATATGAAGCTCTTGCCAGTGCCAGAGTCTGCATACATGGATCCATACCGTAAAGAAAAAACCCTCATTATTATTTTCTCTGTTCACAATCCAGTAGATAACACGCCATATAGCCGTGATCCTCGCGGAGTTGTTGCAAAGGCTGTTGATTACATGCGTTCGCTTGGATTTGCTGACACAGCATTCTTTGCACCAGAAGCAGAATTTTATGTTTTCGATAGCGTACGTTTCAAGACAACAATTAACTCAGCTGTTCACGAGATTGAATCATATGAAGGAGCATGGAACACCGGCGTTGAATACGATGCTGATGGAACACCTAACCGTGGATACCGCACCCGCGTAAAGGGCGGTTACTTCCCAGTTTCTCCAACAGATCAATTCGCAGATCTTCGAGATGAAATGGTTATGCAACTTGGCAAGGTAGGACTTCTTGTTGAGCGCTCACACCACGAAGTTGGTACCGCTGGTCAAATGGAAATTAATTACCGTTTCACAGACATTCTTAGCGCAGGCGATGATGTAATGAAGTTCAAGTACGTTATTCGTAACACTGCGTGGCAAGGTGGAAAGACTGCAACGTTTATGCCAAAGCCACTCTTCGGAGATAACGGTTCAGGTATGCACGTTCACCAATCACTATGGAAAGACGGAAAGCCGCTGTTCTTCCAAGCAGGCACATATGGCGATCTTTCAGACATGGCACGTTGGTATATCGGTGGTCTACTAAAGCACGCACCATCACTACTTGCATTTACTAACCCAACAGTTAACTCATATCGTCGTTTGGTTCCAGGCTATGAAGCACCTGTAAACCTTGTGTACTCAGCACGTAACCGCTCAGCTTGTATCCGTATCCCAATTACAGGATCCAATCCAAAGGCAAAGCGCATTGAGTTCCGTTGCCCAGATCCATCATCAAACCCATACCTAGCATTCGCAGCAATGCTTATGGCTGGTCTTGATG